>ENA-OWNX01000020-OWNX01000020.1-gut-metagenome-genome-assembly--contig:-NODE-20-length-143804-cov-10.098798_pt1 | contig 143804 bp, 158 predicted proteins | sample MGYA00248250_ERZ651778 | MGnify/ENA primary metagenome ERZ651778 (study PRJEB26908, sample SAMEA4031702) | gut metagenome | biome: gut; feature: normal infant; material: stool | place: China | collected...
CTACACAGTGCTTTTTACTCTGTTTCGCTTAAAATTTTCTTGCATCACCTACTTGACTTCATACCATTGGACTTTCCCGTCTTGCCATAGCAAAACTTCTCCATGAAAAAGTTCCGATTGACCCGCCCTGAGATGGTCAGATAGCCCTTCTCACGGAGTTCGGCGTTGAGCTTATGGATCACCTTGTAGGCGTGGGACTTGGAGATGCCCAGCGCCTGGGCCACTTCCTCCACGCGCATAAAGTTTTGTGCCTGCATTGAAAATACCTTCCTTTCTTCGTTGATGGCTGCTGCGGTTGGATGTTGTGTTCCATAAATGCCTCCTCACTTTCGTCCGCCACTTTTTTCCCGAATATATAACCAGGGATTGCGGCAGTTCTTTTTTATTTATTGACACTAAGCTATTATGCTTAGTCTATCGTCATTATACTAAGCAAAATAGCTTGTGTCAATTAGGGTGCGCAAAATAAATTAAATAAAATTGTTTAGGATTCTCTTGACTTTACTAAGCATTTCTGCTACGCTTTTCCTAAGAAGAACCAACGATTGGAGTGGATGATATGGCGATTGGCGAACGGATTCACTTTTTTCGTCTCCTGCGGGGGATGACTCAGAAATATCTCGGCATGGCGCTGGGCTTCCCGGAGAAGTCTGCCGATGTGCGCCTTGCTCAGTATGAAACAGGATCAAGAACCCCAAAGGCAGACCTTACCGCCGCCTTAGCCCAGGTACTGGATGTCTCGCCCCATGCACTCTCCGTCCCGGACATAGACTCCTATGTGGGGCTGATGCACACCCTGTTTACCCTGGAGGATAACTACGGTCTCAAGATTAGCGAGATGGATGGAGAAGTCTGCCTGAAGGTCGATGTACGGAAGAGCAAGGATACCGCCCGGCTTCACGAGATGCTCTGTTCCTGGCAGCAGGCCGCCGCCATGCTGGAGGCGGGTGAGATCACTCAGGAGGACTATGACCGCTGGCGTTATCACTATCCCGAATTTGATACCTCCGGATATTGGCATAAAGTTACTCCTTCGCAGGAGCTTAGTGATATGCTCGTTGAGGATTTTAATGACAAAATAGGCGAGTAAAGGAGGATAAGAATATGGACAAATTAGAATATGATAGCCTCCATAAATTTTTGGTATCGCTTGGCGTTATATTTATTGCTTTGCCGTTCGTTGTCCTTTACTTCGTTTTTAGCAATGATGTAATCCTAATTAGCCAAATTGACTTCGACGGTTTATCACAATATTCGCAGAATCTACTTCAACAGCAAAGTTTTCTTTGGAAAATAGTGATTATTGTTCTTCCTATTGCTTGCGTATTATTGTTTGTTGCGGGTATCATTCTGTTAGTTACCGGAATAACTAATTGGAAAAAAGTTCAAAAGAATCTTGATGCAGTGATAGAGGCAGATCGAATTCGACATGAGTTAGAGAATGAGAAAATGAAGAATTCTGAAATATTCGAGAAAACAACGGAGGAAGTTAGAGAAAATGAGTTGCAGGCAAACGTATCCGAGCATTCAGCAATAATCAAGCACTTGGATATTGAAGATCGTTACTTTGCCAAGGTTGTAAATGAGTGGCCTGTTCGGAAAAAACGCAGGTATTCTTTTTTGCGCAATATCAAGATTGGTAAATATGAGTATGATGGTGTTGCCGTATCAACAATGGATAACATCGATTTGATATATGAAATTAAATATTGGAAACAACCGCGAACCATTCAAATGCTCAGAACATCGCTTGAACGTTTATATAGAGCAGGGGCTAATTATGAAACATTAAAGCATCGAAACTTTACCTGTGTTTTTGCAATTATCGCGCCAGAAGCAATTTTACCTTCCATGAAAAGATGGGTTGAAAGTCTTTCACATGAAGGTGCGGAATACGATATTTCGAAAATCCAGATCCAGTATGTAGCGGAAGAATCAATATAAAAGAAAGAGAGCTAACTGACTAATCAAAATCAGTTAGCTCTCTTTTTATGAATAATGAAAAAGTGTTGCCAAATCGTTGCCACGGAGGGCCTTAACCCTTCAAAAACCCAGTTATTTCAGGCTTTTCCGGGCCTCTGAAATTATTCCCACTCAACCGTCTATGGGAATTATCTCGTATTTTGTAGACTTCCAGCTCTTTTTAATCTCTGAACTTATACATTTTCCGTGATGTCCACACATTCCACGGATGCGACAATGCCACGGTAATACCACGGGTCAGAGAGGGCCGGAATAGTCTTGGGTTGGCTCCTCCTCCAGAGTATAGCATATAGGGGGCCAGAGCGCAAGTATAGGCGGAGGCAAACAGAGATTGCCCATTTTTGGCCCATAGGAGGCCGCTGGGACGCCGTTTGGCATCAACTAGGGGAAAGGATACACGAAAGAGAAAGAACCGCCTGGAGGCCCAGAAAGCGCCCTCATATCGCTGGACTATCTATGGAGCCCTCAGTCTCTTGCCCGGGCGCAAACTGGGCAGCTTTGGCGGCGGCGTACTTTATGCCCTCCCCATCCGCCCCAGTGTTTTCGGCTCGGCTCTTATCCACTATGCGGACAAGGACAATGGAGACAGCGGTACCAATGGGAGTGAATACCACCGTCCAGCAGGCCAGGGCGCCGGTGTACTGATACCTGATACTCAGGACGGCCAGGACGAAGCCGCCGGCCAGCCCCACGAGCAGCAGTAGCACCAGAAGGACAGCAAGGCAGTTGGTGAAGCCCAGCCGCCCCAGGAGGGCAAGGAAGCCGCCTTTCTGAGGGGCCAGCCTCTTGCCGCTCCCCATCAGGCAAGCCCATACTTCTGGGCGAAGCGATAGAACAGCTGGGCGGCCTGCTCACGGGTCAGAGGGCTGCCCCACATATAGTTGGGCTGACCGTCTGCGGTGGTTCCATTGCCGGCGAACAGCCCCTCCCGGACAGCCCACTCCCGGGCCTCCCGGCTCCACTCGCCGCAGTCATTGTCCATGAGCTCCCGCTGGTGGGTGGCCAGGGCCTCCCGGAACATCTGATTGAATTTATCCTGGTCCATATCGTCGTCATCCTCCCTGTTGAACTGTCTGGCATCAATCAGCCAGTAATATTTGGCTTGGCTCCTGAAGGTGCGGATGTCCCCGTTCACACGGGCCGCCTTGGTGCTCGCCGGGTCATTGATGCGAACTTTATCATCCTGCCACCACAGAACAACAAAGTGGCCGCTGGAGGTCCAGAGGCCTTTGTTCATCAGGGCAATGGCGTAGTACCCTTCCTTCAGCTTCTCCACGACCTTCCCGTGGTTCGGATGATCCGGCTTGCCATAGGTATTCGTCCAGTTGAGCATCTGGCAGTCGATACCAAACTCAGCAAACTGCGGAGTAAAGTAGCTGTAATAGGTTCCCTGGTTCAGGGCTTTATACCCATGTGCCATACTCCAGTTACAGGCGTCCTCGGGCGTGAAGGTCTTGCCGGTAATTGTCTCAATCAGCATGGCCGCCGCAGTAGGGCCACAGCCGGAGCCGGCGATGGTTGAGTTTTCCCCCTTCACCCGGTACGGCTTCTTTGCCCATCGCGGGTCGGTCTGGAGGTAGGAAACCGGCTTCTTATTCATAGACTACGCCCTCCAGGGGGAGGAGGCCCTGGGACAGCTCATAGACGGCGGCCTCAATCATGGCATCGAGCCTCGCTTCATCTACGGTCACGCCACGTTCCCGCAGCCACTCCAGGACGTAGGCCTTCTTCTCCTCACCACGCCCCTGGCCCTTATAAATCTGCTCGGCAGCAGAAACGGCAATTTTCACCCACGCATTGATTTCCTTCTGCTGCTCGGCAGTAGTCTTGCTCTTGATGTAGGGCACCAAAACGCAGGTAATGATAGCGCCCACCAGGGCGAGAACAGCTTCTACGACAGAGGTCACGTCGAATGTCATAGTAAATTCTCCTTTCAGTCATCCAGCAGGGCGGAAATGCCCTGTCTATCCAAAAATTCTTTCTGTTTATGCTTGATGTTGGTGGCATACTCCAGGGCGGTTCGCATATCCCCATTGCAATGTGCATCAGGGATACGCTGCACAGCCTTGGCCGTGGCCTCCCCCAGGGCAATGGAGGCCCTGGTGCTCTGAACAATGATGAGGAAAAGGTCCTGCTGGTCCTTCAGCCTCTTGGTCTGGGCTGCGTCCTTTTCCTCAATGCGCCCCTTCAGCCGCCAGACGATGAGGCCCATAATCGCACTCGGAATGCCCATGGCAGCTACAAAGGCCAAAAGCAGCTCGCCAATTTCAATTTGGACCACTGGTATCACCCCCTTTCGTATAGAACTCTCCGCCGACGAGTTGCCTGTATAGCTCATCAGCGGAGGAAAGCTCGTCCTCACCAAAAGCAGCGCCAAGCTCACCAAGGCGTAGGTTCATAGCCCGGATGATGGCGTTCTGCTCCTCGGCAAGGGCGCAAAGCCTTTCAATGATATGGAAGCCTCCCATGGTTTCGCCCCCTCACCAAACAGAAGGAGCGCCGACCAAGGCAGCAATATGCCGGAGGTCAGGGATTGGAGCATTGAAAAAATCGTGGTTCCAGACCCACCAGTCATCGTGCTCAGGACGCCGGTATTTCTGGCACACCTCGTCGCCCCACACTTTGTCCCAGCGGGCTTGGTACCCGGCGTCCCGCTTTTCCAGTTTCTCCTTGATGGCAGTCACCAGTTTGCCTCGGAGCTGCCCCTGGCCGTCATCATCCCGGGAGAAGTAGTCATAGGCGTTCTGGCTGGTGATGCCGCAAACGGCAGCTCCACGCCAAAAAAGAAGTCCGTCCTGCTCATCCAGGACGGACCCCCAGGGGATGTTGACAGGGCCTGAAAACCCCTTGAATTTTGCTCGGCCTCTCGCCACATATTTTCCCATCAGCTTTTTACCTCCGTCCACCCATAGACGCCAGGCTCCCACACATTGGCGGCAATATCACTCGTCCAGTGCTTCCCGTTATGGCTCACCTTTGCACCCTGAGCATAAGCATCATGGGCGCCGAGGGGTTGGGACCATTCCGGCCATTCCTCGGCGGGGTCAGAAATGCTCACCCATAGGCTTGATGCGGCGTCGGGGGTCCAATCAGCCTGCGAGGTATGTGCCTGGAGGCACTTATAAAGTTTTCCGTCAGTATAGCGGCGAATTTGACCAGTGGTATAATTCACAGGATACGCCCAGGGGGAAAAGAGGTCTGCGTGTTCTGATGCAGTGGTATCATCAATGCTCCCGGCTTCAGTCAGGGTGACAAACATAATGCCATTGACCCCCACAGCCTTGGCAATCTCGTTCCCTGCATCGGTTTCTTCCAGGGAGACAGTGTCCAGGCTGCCCTCCATTTCCTCTCGTCCGATGAGTTGGTACACAGTTCCAGAAAAAACAATGCCCTGAGCTTCAGGCTCAGGGCAGAGGTTGTAGCATCCATTGGGTGCCAATTTTATGTAGTTCGGGGCTTCGGTCATGCCGATTTGGGCTCCGTCTTTAAGGATTTTGAACACAGTTTAACACCTCCAAAAATTGCATAGGCCAGTCGCTCCAAACGAAGCAGTCGCCCGTGGTCATCGAAACTACGGTAATATCCTCTCTGAGATTGGGCGTACTCAGCTGCATCAGCCAAGGTACGTCGGCCAGCGGCGACCTCCCTCTGGAAGAATTTCAGCTTACGGCGGCTCCGCTTCATCCCATCCCGGCAGCCATTCCGTTTGACAGCTCCACTCTCGGTAAGCGTAAAGCGTACCTTGCAGAAACGGAAGGGTTTGGTGAGAGGAATTATCTTGCATTTTCTCTTATTCACCCGGATGCCCATGGCCTCAAAGCGACGCACGACCTCTCGGGCTAGCTTCTTCAGCTCCTCAATGTCCGGCAGGGCGATATAGTAATCATCCATGTAATGCCCAGCCACATGGACACCAGCTTGGCACTTGATCCAGTTGTCAATACTGCTGGGAAGGGCCACCATCTCCTGTTGAGACGGTTCCACCCCCAGAGGCATACCGCGGCCAGGAGTAGGGCATGGGGAACTGGCAACAACGGAATCGGCCAACGCTCGGAGGCCGGGGTCGAAGATGAGCTGCTGATGTCTCTGATACAAGGCAGCATGAGGTGCATTCGGGAAGAAGCCCTTCAGGTCCAGAAGGAACACACCGCCCTGCCGCCCATACCGGCGGAAGTGCCAACGAAGCTGTTCCTCCAAACGCCGATATGCCCAGTGAAGCCCTTTCCCTCGTTGGCTCGCTCCGTTATCATATATCATGCTGGGGCTATAAAGGGGTATCAGGACCTCATTGCACAAGGTCTTATGGATTTGCCGGTCTGTCACATGAGGGGCATCAATAGGGCGGATTTTCCCACGTTCCGTCAAGGTAAAGTGGGAGCATTTCTTGAATTTATACCGCCCCTTCAATATATCTTTCCGGCGGCGGGCCGTTCCAGAAAACAGGTGAAGCCCGAAGTTTTGGGTACTCTGCTTCCAGCCTACACTGTTGCAGCACTTCTTCCCATGGAAGAACATCTTCCGATAGGAAAATGCCTTCTTCAGTCCGCCCAGGCTCTCACAGCGGGCTCGCTTATTCTCCAGGCGGCGAGCCTGGCGCCTGTGGTATCGCGCCTCCCGGCGCTCTTTGCTCGTCATAATATGGTATTCGCCTTTCGTACAGATGATTGTAGGGTGCCGAACAATCTGCGTGGCCCTAACACATGAAATGGGGTAAGGCACTCTCCCGCCACCATGCAAGAAGCGTTCGTGTGAGGGCATCAAAAGATGGAACATCGGCTATTTCCCAATAGGTTATGTTCCATTCCGCTCTCCCAAGCGGAGCAGTTTTAGGGATTTTCACCCAGGGAAGTATGTCTCCTTTTGCGTGGGTCGTCTTTCACTCTCGCTACTCCATTTGACCCCGCATACCGCAAAATCCGGCGAGGACGCCCGCCGACCAGGAAGCATTGTTATTGTTGTAGTTGCCGTCGGTGTTCACATTACAGAAGTTATTGTTGTTGTTGTAATTGGCGGAGCGCAGCCACCACCAGACGGCCCGCAAGGGCCGAAAAACACCGAGCCTGGATTATCAGACATACACCCAATGACGAGTTATTCCTTCTTTTGAGACAAGCTCTTGATTTGCCCCTTCAGCAGCTCATTTTCCTGGTCTATCATTTCTCCCAGGCTTTGAGCCATGCGGTCCAGTTTCTCCGTCGCCTCAGAAGGCGGCAGGCTTTTCCCTTTGCTGTTGGTAAAGCATCCCTGTGGGTTCTGGCTCATAATCGAATAGCAGTGGGTGAGCCGAACATCCAGGGCCATGAGGGAGGCCCGGGCCTCCAAGAGATGAGCTTTTCTCAACTCCACCCGCTGAGGGTCAGACGGAAAAATGCTGTTGGCCTTTTCCGCATGGTCGATGACCTCTCCAGCCAAAACCGCCGTAGGCTCGGCCAGGAGCCGGGAATAGCGGGCCGACAGCCGGGTGAGGAAATTCAAGGTTTCAATATAAATCTGATTGGCCGTATTCACGAACTCGGCCTTGCTGGTAGTCCTTTTGGACTTCAGGACAGACATCGTTACACCTCTGTTTCACCGGTTTTAATCTCTCCGTGCTCCCTCTCTACCTCCTCCAGGTGCCTCAGTAGTACGAACTCAATATAGTTTGTCACGGAGCGGTGCTCACTGGTAGCCAGCTTCCCGATTTTCTCGAATACTTCATCGGATAGGCGGAGGGTGAACACCCGCTTATTGGTAGCCATAAAATACCCCCAAACTGATTGGCATGGGCCTATTCTATGGCTATTCTTGCCCTTTGTATGCACTCAAAAGACAGTTAAGTGATAGCACTTTGAGAGGGGCATTTTCAAAAAATCGCGTCGGCGCTCCCTGGAGCCACCTTCTTCTACCGGGGGACCGCCCCCTTCCGGGGGCGGGATGGGGATGGGATAGCTCTGCGGAGGATTAGGCAGCAAAGCCGGCGAGGACGCCCGCCGACCAGGAAGCAGTGTAACTGCCGTAGTAGCCGTCGGTGTACACAAAACAGAAGGAATAGTCGTAGCCGTAATAGGCGGAGCGCAGCCACCACCAGACGGCCGTGCCGGTAGCCGAATGGCGGTACGCTACCCTCAGGTTTCCAGATTTCCAATAGGTATATTGGGCCTGGTGGTTCTGTTCATACTGGTTCGCATAATAGCGTTGACCAAAGACCTCAAACTCGGCAAAGAGCCAAAGATAATCGGTAGTCGCGGTGACATTCCCTGCCGCATTGCTGTTGTTGCCGGTATTATCCGTGTACTTGGTGACAGGTTTCATAACGGCGCGGAGATCTGCCGGCAAGGCAGCCAACAGAGTATTGGCCGGGGGGCTGGAGGGGGTCCCGGTATTGCCCAGGATATTCCGCCTCATGTTGGTGGTGTTCCATCCTCCAACATTGCTTCGGCTGGTGTTCATGTTGAAATAGCCGCCGGTGGTTTGCTCGTTGTTATACTGGTTATCACAGAGGGCCACCAGTTTCCCACTGATTTTCCCGATAGCGAAGTGGGTCCTCTGGCCGCCTTCCTTCCCGCTGTTGTGATTGAAGCCAACAATAAAGGCATCAATAGACTGGTTGGAGAAAGTAAAATTGCCCACCTTCCCGTTGATGCGGATGCTCTTGGTATCTCCCACGCTCCACATATTGGCAGCGTCTCCAGCGTCGCTGGCGGCTTTGATAGCGGCCCAGGTATTAGAGTTCAGGGTGGAGTTGAACAGGTTCACGGTGATAGCGCAGGTCTTAGAGGAGGGGGCAGTATGGTTCGTCCCGGCGGCCACAGTGACCGTGACAGTAGCAGAGCCATACGCAACGGCAGTTACGGTGATGGTGGACCCGCTCACGCTTACGGAGGCGATACCAGGCTTGTCGGACTGAGCAGAAATGACACCATCACCAGGCCGCGTCACGGTAATGGTGCCGCTCCTAGTCGCATTGTTTAGGGTCAGGCTGGACCTGTTCAACGTCAAACTGCCGGCGGCCTTACCGATGCTCCAGTTGACACTCTTGGGGCCAACTCCACCACCGTCCCACTGATAGTTGGAGGTCTGGGTAAACGTAGCAGCATAGGACCCGGCATTGGTTCCACTGGTCGCTCCGCCGATAGTCAGCTTTGCAGCATCATAATTGGACCAGGAGGGGGACTGTGCCGAGCCGGTATAGGTCAAAGCTCCAGACTGGCTCGGGAGCGTAGAGATGGTGGCCCTCCCGATGGTCCAGACAGCTTCCTTAGCAGCCGTACTCCCATCCGTCCACTGGTAATTTGCCTTCGGGGTAAAGGTGGCCGCATAGCTCCCGGCGCCTGTGTTGCTGGTGATACCGCCCAGGGTCATCTTGGAAGCCTCATAGCCGGACCACGTCGGGCTTTGAGGGTTCCCGGTATAGGTCAGGCTACCGGTCTGCGTAGGCACACTGGCAATATTCGCCCTGCCGATGCTCCACTGGACCGACTTTGCCTCTTTCGTACCATCAGCCCACTGGTAATCGTCCTTGGGCGTAAATGTGGCCGTATAGGTCCCAGCATCTGTGCCCTGGGTAGTTCCTCCCAGGGTCAGGGTAGCGGGGTCATAGCCGTTCCAGCTCGGCGACTGAGGGGACCCCGTGTATGTCAGGCTGCCGCTCTGGGAAGGAATGGCGCTGATGGTGTGGGTCAGGGCCTCCACCTGGTCAAGGGCGTCCTGGGCAATCTTTCTGATGTCAGGGTGTGCCTTCTTATCAGCATTGTGAGAGGCAATCATCTCGGCCACCTTCTCAGCAGTTACCAGGGTCTTGAGGTCGATGTCGGCGGTTACATTATCCACAGCACCCACCGCAGCCACCAGCTCAAAGATGGCGATTTTCCCCACAGTAGAAACGGCTGACTTAATAGGCTCAGGGGCACTCTCCAGAACGAGGTATGTATAGGGCACGTCCCCCAGGTCGGGGTCCTGAGCATACAGCAAGACGCCGGTAGCGGAGAAGTCTTCGGCCACATCGTCGCTAGTGATCTGCGCGGTAACCTGACACTCTCCATCGACAGGGTTCGTCACCCCGCTGAGTTTGGCGTCCATCACATATCCGGCGGGCTCGGTCATGGTAGCCGGGGAGCTTCCTTCCGGGATGCTCCCGCTTCCTACGGCAACCTTCGTATAGTGCATGGTGCAGCGACCAGCCAGCACCTTAGCGATAAGAGCTTCAGCGGGCGCACACTGATAGCAACCATCAGTGAATAAAGACATCGCTTCAAACCTCCTTGTCTATTCTTTTTCCTTTGATGTGGGAGACGGTATAGGCTGAAGGCCCAGCAGCGGGAGCCCCAGATACTACCGTCTCAAAAGCACAGCCGCGGGAGATGATGACCTCATACTGATACGTCCGCCGGTGCCTGAGCAGGATATGGACCTCGATACCGGCGGCAGCTATGCGTTTCATCAGTTCCGCAATGATCTCAATGGAGGCCAGGCGCTCAGAACTCAAAAGGGCCTCGTCCACACAGATGCGGATTTTACAAGGGAATTTCTCCAGAATTTCTATGTCGGAGGGCTCAACATCAAACAGGCTCGCAGCAGCCCAGATAATGGTGTCGATGTCTCCGCCGGACATGAGGGCAATCATCTTGACCTTGATGAGGAGCCGGTACACGGTATCCGTGGCCCCGCCACGCTCAACGCCAAAATTTGCCCCGTAGCGGTCCAGCACAGCCCCTTTCGCATTGTCCAGGTCATCCCATTCCCGCATCCGATTAGCGTGCTCATGGGCGAACTCCAGGCCCCATGCGAGGGTTTGAAAAAGTCGGCCTATATTCGTTTCCAAAGGAAGGCCCTTTTGGTCATTGCGGATGTCCTGCCTGGTGTAGGCGCTGGTGAGTTGGTCAAGCATTTGGGACAGATAGCTCATACAATGCTCACCTTCTCCCCATCGGTCACGGCTTTTTCTCTGGTCCCTATCTCGATATTATCCTGGCTGTAACTCGCGCCGTCCTTGGAGATAAGGAGGTCAAAGTCTACCACCCCGGACACACTCAGGATGACGCCGGGTATAGCCATGTAAAGGACGTCCTGCCCGATAGTCAGGCCGCCCCAGGTATCACCACCGATGTAGTTGACAAGGGCCTCCTTGATGAGGTCATTCCCGTTATAGGGGAAACCGCTATCGGTCTGAAGGTTGGTGATTTTCAGGTAGACAGGAACAGTGGTCGGCCTGGAGAAATGGATGTCGATGCTTTGGCCGCTGGCACTCAGTACAGCAATACTTTTGCCGCCATAGGTCTGGATACCGGCGGCCTTTCTTCGGTAGATGGCCTTCGCAACCTCCTCATCGAGGCCTCCGTAGGCCACCACCTCGATACTGTGAGGGGGAAGGCCCAGGTCGTTCGTCTCATCGGTATCATTCTCATAACAGATGACAGAATAGATGGCGTTCACGTTCTGGAGGAGTTCGCCGGAAATGGCATCAGCATTGACGCCGCCTGCATAGTCCACAGACTGATAATAGCGGTCGCGGAATTCCTCATCTGTTTCTCTCCCACGCCCGCCATCCACAGCAGCAGAATTGGTGCAGGACGCCACACCATCAAGCGGGTTGACGATTTCCTTCACGGTCCCGGCGGAGGCATTGTAGTCGGCCCCGGTTTCCACGGCCTGAACTGGGAGCGTTACACTCCCAGATGCCTCAATCCTTCCCTCGGTCATAACCGCATATTGGAGGCCGGCCACAGTCTTGACCAGGAAGCCGGAGGGGATGACTGTTCCGGCGGTTCCGCTGAAGGTCACATAGCCAGTCGCCTTTTGTGCGGGGAGGAGGGATAGCCCGATGGACTTCCCCAGGTTATACAGGCTCGTGCCGACTGAGGTATCCACAAAGCGGCTGTTATAGACATCCTCCATCAGGGAAAACAGGATATTGAGCATCCAGGCAAAGACCCGGAGAAAAAGCCCCAGCGGGGACCTGACTGTAAGGTTGGCCTTTTCCCCGAACAGTTCCCTCGCCTTATACTCAATGGCGTTCAGGAGTTCAACATAGGTCGGGCGGTGGAAGCCGCGCTCAGTTACGCCCCATTCTTCATTGTTCAATTCATCGTCACCTCCGAGCTGATAATATTTCCGTTGCTGAGGCGCCCCACAAAGAAGATGTCAAGGGACCTACCAGCTTGCGTATAGGTCACTTCCTCCACCTCCTCGACCTCCGGCTCCTGAAAGATGGCGGCCCGGACGACCTCTGGTATCTCGTCCTCGGTCAGGTCCTTGGGCTTCTTCCCCATGATCGCCTCGTAGTTGGTCCCGTGGGACGGAACAAGGGCAAACTCACCGAGCCAGGTCTGGAGCGTCAGGCGGACCGCCTGAGCCGTCGTATCATCCCCGGCCACAGTTTCCATCATGCCGTCGGTATCAAAAGTGATGTCCCTGCTTTCAGGGTCAATTCTCAGCGTATAGTTGTCCTCCACGGTTCACCCTCCTATCAGGACATCGGAGCTGCCGGAGGAGATGGACCCTGTCCCACTATGAGGGGCCAGGGCGTCCCCCAGGCGGGCCGCCGGCTTCCCATTGATAAAAACGGAGCCGCTGCCAGCGGCAACGGCTCCAGAATTAGACCCGCAACAGGCGTCCAGCTCCGTGGTGGTGCTTCCCACTGTGGCCGCTGGCTGCCCGTTGATATTCACATCCCCAGAGCACCCCCCGGAGATTTGCCCCGAGATAGGCAGGGGGCCATGAGGGGGGACATGGCCGGTGTGCTCCCCGGCGGTAGTCCCCTGTATGCTGTCATTCAGTCTGGCGGCTCCAGGCATAGCGTAGGCCCTCCTTCCTCAGTTCAGATTGACCACGCCGCCGGTGGTGGTCAGGTTCCCGGTGATAGTCACATTCCCTTTGATGTCAATGCCGCTCTTGGTCATAGAGAAGTATACGCTCCCGTCAGAGGTCCCCATGCAGAGGGTCCCGGAGGGGAAGCCGGAAATAGCGTTGCCGCCGACACGGATACCTCCCAGAAAGATGGCATCATCTCCACTGTGGAGCCGTTCCGTGTTGGGGTCAGCTTCAGCCCCGCCAGCTATCACCGCGTCACTGTCCCGGTCCAGGTACAGCACCACGCCAATGTCCCCAGCTTGGTACACGGGCCGGAAGGCCCAGCCTCCGCCGTAAATCATGGCAATGGGGACAGCCAGGACCTGGGGCTTCGTCTGAAAACTGTCCTCATCCGGGTATCTGGTGATAGGCTGCACATCGACAGTCATATTGGCCTCGTCAAAAGCGACCACCTTCACGATGTCTGCCACACAAATGGAGGAGGCCATAGACTGAGCCTGGGCATCTTCAAACGCCCGTTTTTTGCTTTGTCGTGCCATATATCCCCCTTTATGCAGGTTTTATCTGAATGGTGGTTTTCCAGGCCCCCTTGGGGCTTCCAGAGTGCTTCCCACTCACCACGATAAACTTTCCATTGATGCTTTTTGACTTCACTGAGACAGCATCAGCAGGACCGATGTGGTAATTGAGCAGACACTCACGAGTGATGAAGTTCCCTTCTTCATCCTTAGCATCGGCGCCCTTTTGGCTGTCAGCTCCCACAGCGATGACGGTTTCCTCCACCTCATCACCAGACATGAGCAGCCCGCTTTCAGGGGTCAGCATCAGTCCGTTGGATATGCCCTTGGAAGGGTCATTGATGATGATGGAGCCGGTCCTGATAAGAAACCGGCTCTTGCAGTCATTCACCACGACCTGCTTCAGCAGGTCCTTGACCTTTCCGTTGCATACCAGGCCCCGGTCGTAGACCTTATTTACGGCCAAGGTGAACTCGCCTACCTCCAGCCCGAAGATGTTCAGCAGGTCGGAGACAATTTCCTTGCCGGTACTTCCCTTTGCATAGGTCTTGGTCACCTTGGAGCTGAGCCATTCGTCCATGGCGGCGGTAGCCGTGATGCTGGTTATCCAGTTCGTTTTATCGTGCTTGTGGGAGCAGGCCGAAACCTTTCCCACGAAGATGGCCCCAATGTCCCCCTCATAGCCGGCGTTCAGGATGATCGCGCTTCCTCGCTTGATGCCCTTTCGGGTGCTCTCGGCCAGGTTATAGGCTCTGAAGGTGGCGCTCTGGAGAGTGTCGCTGTCCTCAAAGGGGACCTCGAACTCAAAATACAGGTCATCCATCTGGTAGACCTTAGAGCCAATTTGAAGGGTTGCCTCCCTCATCCAGAAGGGCATTTATTCAGACCTCCTCTCGTATAGGTAGAGCTTGACCTGCTTCCCGAAGTTCTCCCAGGTCACTTCGTCCACCTCGTCCCCAGTAAGGCACAGGGGAATGATGACAGGCAATGGAAACCGCTCGTCCTCGATAGGGCCAAACATGGGTCGGCCATACCGCACAGGGTCCCCATAGGCCAGGACCTCTCCAGTATTCGCAATGCTCAGGTCAATAGTAAAAAATCCGCCCGCGTCGTTATACCTGACGGTGAAGGCGTAGGTCTTATCCTCCAGCTTGATACTGAAGGTGTACGGGATTTTCCCAGTGTCGATGTCGATATACTCGACCTCGGCGCCAAGTTCTATGAGCTGCATACTCCGTCACCTCCTCCCGGTATTCGTGGGGGTTGACCTGGAGGAAGGCCCGGAGCTACTTGCCGGCTTGGAGTTGTAGGTAGCCACATAAGACGAATATGCGGTGCTCGAAATAGTCTGGGATACCGTTGTCTTCAGACCGGCGGCAGAAACTTTGGATGTTTGGGAGGAAGATTTCCCTCCAGGACTAGATGCAGCAGACTTTATGGCGGCGGCATTATCCTGGCCGGACATCATATCGGCTGTTCCACTGTCCTCACTACTCCCTATGGTTATCTGCTTCAGGGTAGCCGTGAAGGTAAAGCCCTTCCGGTTGGTTGCATCATGGGTAGACTGGAGGGACTGGATGACCAGATTGCCGATTTGGTTCCTCCCGGTATAGGTCAGTACGTCCCCCTTCATCCACATTTGCTGGAGAGTGGCAATGGCGGCGGCCCCATCCGTCACGGTCCCGGAGAGTTGGAAGTTCAGCGGCGAGCGAAAGACATGGTCGTTGATATTCCCGCCACCTTCTATCGGGTTATCGGTAATAGTGGACTGGCGGCTCACAGTCTCCTTGTTAATCACGCCGTTCACGAAGGGTTTGAAGCGGACAGCTCCGCATTTCGCCCCTTGAAGTACATACATTCGCCGTCCCTCCCTTTATGCGAAGCCGTGTTGCATGGCCCTCTCGGAGTAATCCTTTTCCTGGGCCTCAGCATAGAGCTGGCCGAACAGGGCCCGGATGCGGCCCTCCAGTTCGTCAATGACCCCACCATCAGCTCCACCATTGACCACGATACTGATTTGCGGGTTGAAGCTCATAGTCCGGGTATTATTCTGCTGGTTCGTCGTGCTGAAGGAGTTCACCAGGCGCTCGGTCTGGTCAGCAGGGATGATGGCAGACCCACCGGGCAGGATGGCAAGCTCGCCGCCCTCCTCATTCATCCAGGTTGGGCCGCCGGGGAAATTATCAGTTCCCTTGGCATTGTGCGGGATATTCGTGCCAACAGTCCCGGAGGTAGCTGTATTGGCCTCTCTCGCCGCCGCTGTGATGCGTTTGAAGTCATCAACTATGGAATTAGCTCCGGCGTCTGCGGCGGCTGTCATAGCGTCCCAGGCCGTTTCTGCATCGGTCTGCATTTGACCGTATGCAACCTCGGCAGAGGTCCCCATCGCCATAAAGTTTACGTCAGTGATCTCCGCAGCAGCATTGGAGCTTTCCTCCACAGCTTTGGTGGCAGTCTCAGCAGCCCCGTTGACCTTCTCCCGATATTCGGAGGTATCCACAGCAAGGGAGGTTTCCTTGGAGGTCACACCGTCCAGGTTTTCCACTGCACCGCTCAGGTCATTTACGGCAGCCTCACTCTCAGAGGCGCCGCCGAACAGCCCACCGAAGAAACTGGCGACCTTACCCACACCATCGGCCAGCCATCCAACCACAGACCCCAGCACATCAGCGATGACCCCTAGCACGTCCCCTATAACCTGCAGGACTGGGCTCATAGCCCCCAGGATGGGAGACACCAGGCCAAGCAGTTGAGCTATCGGCGGAAGAAAAGCCTCAGCAATACTCTGGAGCGGGCCCATAAGGGGCTCGATGATACTGGTGGTCAACGTGTTCAGAATATCCACCAGGGGCGGCATGACAGTCTCGGCAATCAGACCAACAATGTTTGCCAGAGGCGGAAGGATGGTCTGGGCCAAACTGGAAAAAACCGAGATAAGTGGCGTGGCGGCTTGGAATAGTGTGCCGAGCACATTCGTCAGCACAGGAAGCAAGGTTTGTCCCAGCTCCATGACCACGGGGATGGCCTCTCCCAGGCCATCAGACAGCATACCGACAAAGTCCATCAACATGGGCTCAATAGTCGGCCAGCTCTCCAGGATGGTACCGAATAACCCCTCCAGAACGGGGGTAAACTCAGCGCCAGCATCAGCCATGAACTCAGACCAGATGCCGTTGAGACTTTTTGTGCTGTTCACCAGGCCGCCGGTGCTCTTAATAGCTGCCTGCTGGATGTTTCCGCTCTTATCCAGCAGGGCATTGAGCCTGACCTGGGCCATAGCAGCATCGTCCAGCTCATCAATTTGGCTCCCGAGGCCCATTTCCATGGCCTTATTCTTCAGCACGGTATCGTCAATGTGTATGCCGTACTCCTCCAGGGCGGCGCTGTTGCCGGAGAGGTAGTCCTGGACCACCCCCAGGGCGTCAGCATCAGCCATGGAAAAGGCGTTGCCGAAGTCATAGGCCAGGGAGGTGGTGACCTTGGACAGCTCGGCAGCAGCGTCCCCAGTGATGCCCATTTCCCCATACATGGCCTTGTTGGACACCATGAAAGACTGCACCTCAGCCGTGCTCCGATGGACCGAGGCAGCATAGTTGTCTGCCCATGCCGCCGCATCGGTCCCAGCGAAACTGGCTTCGAACTTTTTCCCACCGCTCTCAGCAGCACCAGCAGCCTCGATGGCAGCAGCGCCTAACTCCTTCAGCTTATCTATGCCGGCCTGGATTGCCTCAAAGCCCACGAAGGCGGCCAGGGCCCCCTTGATGGCCTCTTTGACCTCACCACCAGCTTTTTCGCCTTCATCGCCCATATCGTCAAGGTCTTTCCTGGTATCATCCGCTTCGTCTCCGAGGCCGTTCAGCTTATTTGCGGCCTTTTCAACAGCGCCCAGGAATTTCCCTTTGATGGCAGCTATGGGGTTCATAAAGGCGGCACCAATGCCTTTGACGCCTTTCTGGACCTTCCCAGTGAAGCCGGTGATTTTCTTTTGAGTGTAGCCAATAGCTCCATCGAAGCCAGCCTTTATGCTTTTGGAGGCACTACCGCTCTCTTTCGCCGCGGTCCCCATAGACTTTGCAACCGCGGACCCGAAACTGTCAGCATCCCGGCCCATAGACCGAAAACTGGTCCCGATGTCATCCAGGCTGTCCTCGGCATCTTCAGCCTCATTTCGGATGTCCCGGAGCCCATCAGCTCCCGCTTTAGATCCGGCCTCAATACCGGCGCCCATGCCGCGCCCAGCTTCTTCTACACCACGGGCGCTGTCCACGGCCTGCTCCAGGCGGGTGACCACATCCTCCAACTGCTCGATGGCATCCTTCAGGCCAAAGTCAAGACCGAAAGTCATTTCCCTGCTATCAGGCATTTCCTCACCTCCTCACGCGCAAAAAGAGGGGGAGGCCTCAACTGGCCCCGCCCCTCTTTTTGGTCCATTCTGTGTTATAGAGTATCCTGGCCTCGACAGCTTCCCGGTAGTCAGCCATATCCATTTCGCGGAGTTCCTGATAGGACAGGCCATTGCCACCATAAACCATCATCCAGAATGCTTTATTGCGGACGGCCCGCCGGTGGGCCGCCTCCAGTGAATACTCACTCTCGAAGAAACTTCTCGATGGCGGAGATAAGTTTCTCCGGGGTTTTGACATCCTCCTGAGCGTCAAAATAGGCCATGCCGTCGGTTCTCACCTCAGCAGGGGAAATGACCACGTTCTTGAAAATGGTATCCAGATACTTGGTGGTGTCCTTCTTGCCGCCGGTCATTCCACACTCATCATTGGTTTGGAAATACCAGGTGGGGGACACGCTCTGAAGGGTGAACTCCTGACCGTTTACAGTGACATTCTTCTGCTTTGCCATATATTTTCGATAGCTCCTTTCACTCAGCGACTTCGGCCTGTCCAGCCATTTTTTCATAGTAGCTCACCGCCGCCGGGTCATCTCAGCACCATGGAAGGTACATAGATATTGACGGTGACGGTTCCCTGTTCCTTCTGACGGGCCGCATCAGGCATCTTCAGGATGCGGCAGTTGTCCGCACTCATAGCAAAGCTATCGGCGTCGTTCGCATCCTGCACAGAAACGGTGATGAGCCGCCGCTTGGCCTCCAGCTCCCGGAGATACGGGAGACTGGAGGAGGTGGACATGAGGGTAAGGGCTACCGTGCCGCTCTCGTTGGCGTTCTCAGAATAGGCAACATCACCCTTGGCACCCACAGAGGGGGTTACACTATCCTCGTTTTTGCTCAGGGTCACGACACCATCAGCGGCAAAGCCGGTAATGGCTCGTCCGGCGACAATGACATTGACCTTTTTGGGGTCATAGCTCTGGACCTCAATAGACATGATTTTTCCTCCCTTCTTATGCGCTCAGGGTGGCCCGGAGGGTCCCCTTGACCTTCACGCCATGCACAGCACCTTCGAGCAGGGCTTCCCAGGTAATATCCGGCATCTGCCGGTTGCGGGCCTGTTCATCAGAAGCCTGGGACCGTTTCGGGACGTTAACGGTATAGACCCCCTGGCCGCTCTCAGTGTCCAGGGCAATGATGCCCAGACCCACGGCACGGTTGAGGGCCTTAAAAACACCATCAGCAATGACAGCAAAGCCCTCGTCGGTATAGCCGACTTTGGCGTTCTCCAGGAAAATGTCGTACAGGTTCTCCCTCATGGTCTTGGCGATATAGTCAGCTCCCATCTGTACGTCGATGAACTCACCATTGAGGCAGGTGCCGTTCTTGATGTACTCCCGCTTGTATTCCACGGTCAGGAAGTTGACATTGGCCTCCTCCAGTGCGTCCTTCTCCGCCTTGGTCAGGTCGGGGACGGTAATGCCCTGGGGCCGCTTGAATTTCCAGGTCACGCTCTCAGGGTAGAAGGGCCCCACGTTGCCCACATAGGCAGCATCGGCATATTCGTCGGGGGCATCCGTATAGATGATAATACTCCGGGCATTGGTCAGGGCCAGCTCCTTATCGGAGGTCTGTCCGAAGTAGAGCTTGCGGTGATCCTCTTCACCGGCGCCCAGCTCTGCCTCGGTGGGTTCAGTCCCCTCGGCCCAGGCACACAGGGCCTCCACGGCCTCTTTCCCGGTCTGGTCGGTGAGCAGGATATACCAATCATCGTCCGTCTCCCGAAGAGCCTCAATGGCCTGGACCAGGGCAGTGGCCTTCTCACTTTCTCCGCTCCCGGAAGGGGCCTCAATGCCTGCAATTTTCACCTTGCGGATGAGGGTGGTAGCCAGGGTGGTACGGCCCTGGTCGAAAAGTTTCTCAGCCATAGCCGCCACCTTTTTCCCGGTGTAGTCCTTCTTGATAGTTTCCAGGTCCCGATAGGTGGCAACGTCCTTCGCCCCCTCGGTAGAGAGAAGCAGGATGTCCAGGCTCTCAGTTCCGGCGGGCTTGGCGTCGATATTGACAACAACGACAACATCATTCGGCATTTGTAATCACTCCTTTTGTGCGGTAATTGCATTTTTCACAGTATCAACCTGGGCAAGGTCAATGCGGCTGTACCTCATCCGCACATCGAAACCAAACCGGCGGCCCATCTCGTCCAGCTCCAGAGCATCACGGCTGGCAGCATTGCTCACATCCACCACCACGAAGCCGGCCTTCTGGATAGAATATCGCCCCCCATGAAGGAAAAAGCCCTGGGCCAGCGTTGCCAGCTCCAGGGCCTCGTCAGCACCCAGGATTGACACCTGGGCCCCGTCCTTCATCTCCACTCGGTTGATACTGCAAGCAGTAAAAGACATGGTGGTGGTCGGCTGCTCCGCCCGGACCTCCACCGCAGTTCCTTCCATACTCCCGTCCTCCAGAGAGTAATTGCCCAGCCCATTGTCGGGGATATAGTCAGAGGTGATGGAGTACACGATGAAGGGTGGCTCCATCTCCGGCTCTACCTGGGAGGCCAACAGAACGGGGCGGCCAACGAACTCGCTCAGGGCAAGGATGAGGGCGTTTCGCTTCTCAACGTAGGACCTCATTTCGTGGCCGCCTCCCCTCTGGCCTCCACCAGATACCGCTTCATGGGGTGGATACTGTTGTGTCCCAGCTCCTGAGTAACGGTGTAGGTGATATTAGTCTGAGGGTCAAGGACCTGTGCCCCAACCCTCAGCGCATAGCCATTAGTGTAAATCTTCTCGCTGTGGTCAGACATGGTGCCGGTGATTTCCCTCACCAGGTCCTTATCGCTGACCGGCAGCACGGCCCCCTGGAAGGGGGTTCGCTCAGTAGCTCCCCCAGGGACCCACTGGCCGCCTTGGGCCTGGTCAAATTTGCTCCCGGCCTTCAGGTCGTACATGGTGTGCATCAGCCCCCGGGGAATGGTAGGCTGTGCCATTCTGAACGCCATTTAATCGCCCTCCTCCACCTTCCAGGCGACAGAATTGAAAAGCCGCTTGGTGACCACCAGGGGGTTGTTGGCCCAGCTCGGGGCCCGCTCCTTCTGGATGCGCCCTTTGGGCTCAAAGTTAGAGGCATCGGACATGAACTCATGGATGAAGTCCACAGCCTTTCCACCTATCCATTCCGCGGCGGTCCAGGCATCTTTTTGCCCTCGGATAATGTCCGAAACGGCATCCAGGCACACCTCCGACAGCCTATCCCGGTTGGCATCATAGCCAGCACGGATGAAGGACCGCTCAGGGATGGTGACGGAAGGCAGGAGCAGAAACAGGAGATTGAGGTCATCAGAGGGGCCATCCTCGCCTTTCTTCCGGCGCTTCCGGGGCTTTTGGGCGGTCACGCCCAGGAGATACCCATTTTTCGACCTGATAAAGAACAGGTCCGGGAAGTCCCTTGGGCTCTTGTCGTAGCTCTCCTCGCTGATGGGGATACACAGGTTTTTGGCCTGTTTCGCATGGATGACGGCTCCATACTCATGGACGCGGGCAATGGTCAGTATTTCGCTGTCAGCGTCGCCCTGGATGCCCACCTTGATACGGAGCTTCTGGAGCTTTTCCAGTTCCCCCTTGATGCGTAGCAGCTCCGGGGTAATCTTGTCGCTCAGTCTCACAGGCTCACCACCTCATGTAGTGGCCGAGGGTTTCCATCCATGAGGCCCTGGGCTCCTTATCGAAGGTCCAGGACACATCGGAAACAGAGAAGGCGGAGAGGCCCTGGGACCCATTTGCAAGGATGGAGTATTCCTGCTCTGCAATGCCCCAGACAATGGAGATGATGTCGGCGGGCAGGTCGGAGGGTTCATCCTCAGTGGCGTCCTTCGGCAGAACATAACCGGCAGTGAATTTGACCTCCAGATAGCGGCTGGCCGCCCGGTAGTCATTCGCCAGCCCATAGGGGTATCCCCGGAAGGTCCAGCCCATATCCCGGTACAATACCCCAATATTTCCCCCCATAGTGAAGTCATACGAGCCAGGGTCAATGATGGCCCCAGTAGCGGTATCCCTCACATATTCCACGGCCCGGATAGGATACTCCCTAAGGACCAGCTCTTGGGCTCCGGGGCCAGGGTATCGGTCTGTGTAGGTAGCCTTCCCAAAGTGGCGCCCTGTGATAGTTTCCACCCAGGCGGAGGCGGCATTGATAAGCCGGACGAGATTATTTTTGGTGGCCTGGTCCGCCTCCTCCTCAGGGATACCGAGCCGTTCCATGGTATCCTCCAGCGTAGTCATGGCATTGGGGGCCAGGGCTACCGTAGCTTTGGACATGAGCTTGCCTCCCTTCATCGGGGAGGGGGTAGGCTATTCGCCCTCCCCCTCCTCCTGGCTTTTCTCATTTTTCTTGGTGGAGGAGCCCTTGCGCTCCTTGGTGGGCCGCTCCAGCTTATTCTCCGCCGGTTTCATCTTCGGGGGGTCATATACCCTTGCCATAGTGCAAACCTCCTTTGTACGCGCTTCTATGCGGTCTTACGCCGGGGTGTAGGCCTTGTCCCCAAGGGCGAGGGCACAAGTAGCGGTGCAGGAAGGGCTGCTCCCGCCGGTGCAGGTCATCTCCACCTTGACCTTCAGGAACTGCTTGCAGCCCACCAGGTCGAGGTCGAAGTTTACCAGGGAACCGCCGGCGGCGTCAGTCTCCAGGGAGATGGAGCCGTCAGCGCCCAGGGCCTTATCCACGGGAATGAGCTTATCGGCGGCGGGGGTATAGCTCCCACCCTCGGTGTCGCACTCGGTCACAGTCAGTTTAACGGCCATCCCAGTGGGGCTCCCAGAGGGAGTGCCCACCAGGACACCCAGGACGGCGGACAGGTAGCCTTCCCGGTCAATGGCAGTCTCACTGGTATAGGGAGTGACCTTCACATTCTGAATGAGTTCGCGTTTCATGGTTCTTTACCTCCATTTCTCAGGCTCAAAATGCCTTGATGTTCTTGACGTGGATGAAGCTCTCCTTGTGCCGGGCGGCAATGTCCACATACATCAGCGCACGGGTAGCTGCCAGGTTCTCCTCGAAGGCATTGTGCTGGACACCGTCCTCATCCACCCAAGAGCCGTCCAGGGTAGTGTAAGTCTCCAGGCCCAGCTGCTCACCCACCAGCAGGTCGCTCCAGTTACCGAAGGCCAGCTCAGTGAGGCCGGAGGCATCGGTGGTGATCTGGTTGGACACACGATAGGGGAAGCCCATCAGCTTGCCGCTGGTCATCTCATCACGATAGATGTAGGCACCAGTGGTGGTCTTGAGGTTCATAAAGTAGCCCTCCAGCACGGAGTTGAAGGCCCAGCCGAGTTTCTGGTCATCTACGTTCTTTGCCAGGACCTTGGAACGGACGAACACAGGGAAGTCGGCGGTGACCTTACCATTGCTGTCGGCCAGGTCCTCATTGCTCAGGCTCTTGGCGTCCAGGTGCTCCACTTCCTTATCGGCAAACACGCCGAGGGGCTGGAACTCACCGCCCTTTCCAAACATAGCGCCGAAGTCCAGGCCCAGCTCCATGCGGCGGGTCAGGTCATTGGCAAACATCTGGTCGGCAGAGAAATTGGTGGACATCAGCAGCTCGCGGGTCTGGGGGACAATGGCCTCCAGGCGCTTGGCGCTCAGCTTAATGTTGCCAAAGGTGGGCTGGCTCTTAGCAATCTTACGGCCCTCGCCGCCCCAGGTGGCACGGGCGCCGCCGGTCATACGGGGGATGTTCAGGTTGCCGTTTGCCATGGGGACCTTCTGAGCGCCCAGCTCAAAAATAACGGTCTTGGCGTACAGCAGCTCCACGATGTCATCCAGATAAACCTCGGGGATGAGGTAGCCACCGCCGGCAGGATTGGTGGCAGACAGGGCCTTGAACTCCCTTGCCATCTCAGCATCGTCATACTTTTTCCGGGCGTAGAAGGAGGCCATATCGGGGTCGTGGCGGCCAAATACGTCCAGGCACTTAATGGCCCGAGCGAGCTGGATGGCGGGAGGCACAGACTTCTTGGCAGGGGTGGCAGAGGTTCCACGGCTCATGTAGATGCCGCTATACTTCCGCTGGGCGGGGGCGGGGGTAGCCTTCCGGGCAGGGGCAGCCTTGGTGCTGGAAGGACGGTCTGCGGCCTTGCGGCCCTTCTCCTCGTTTCCCTCCATGCCCTCATCCTCCTTCGCTTCCTCATCTTCCACGCCATCATCGGCCTTGGCCTCCTCCTGAGCGTCCAGAAGTTCGCCGACAGCCTCCAGGACCTCGTCGGTGCTCACCTCGCCCAGCTCCTCGCCAGCATCCTTCCGGGCCTTCCGCTTCTGTGCCACCACGTCCATGGCCTGCTCAATCAGAGCGGAGATGTCGCCGGGGGCCGCCTCAACAGAGGGGTCGCCTTCCTCGCCCTCAGCTTTGGCCTCGGACTGCTCCTCCAGGGCCTCCTTTACGCAAGCCTTGATTTTCTCGGTCAGCTCGTCGGCCTCCATCTTCACAGACTTGCGGCCACCAGGGGCGGCAGTGTTCTTGGTCTTGGGGATATACTTGCTCATTTGGTTTTCCTCCTGTCAAAGTAAAATTTCAATGGTAGTTGCCCCGGACGGGTGCGCTCCCTTCCGGGCATCAGGGGCAGAGCCCCCTTTGGGTGTGCTGTCCTCTCCAGCTTCACGGATGATGCTGTCAAGGGCCTTGGTTGCGGCCTTCATGCTGGCGCTCGCTTCCCGGAGGGCTTTCAGTCTGGAGGCGCTGATTTTACGGCCTGCTTTTATATCAGCCGCAACCTCAGCAGCCATAGCGTTAGCCCTCTCGGCTGCCTCTGTGGTCCGCTTGTAGTCGGTGATGGTGGCCTCAGGGTTCATCGCCCAAGTGACCACGGACACCTCCCACAGCTTCACTTCACGGAGATGGCGCACCCCGCTCTCCTGGTCATAATCGAACACGACAGGGTCGTATCCGATAGACAGTTCATTGAGTACGCCGTCCTTCAGCAACACCTTGATGTCGCGCCCCATCGAGGTGTCACTGACTTTGGCCTTCAGGAAAAGGCCGTTGCTGTCCTCCCGCAGTTCCAAGGGACGGCCAATAGGAAGCCAGCAGTCATTGTGCAGGGCCAGGATTTTGACCCGCTCCCAGCCTTCGGCGATTGTCTTCGTGAAGGCACCGGGCTCTATAATGTCGCCGCCGCTGTCCACATTCCCAAACACGGCGGCGTAGCCGCTGAAAATGCCGGTATCTTCCTCGTACTCGTCCGCTTTGAATTGGAGGACCTTGTACTCGGTTTTCATACTCTTGGTTTTCACCCCCCTTCTCAGTGAGTTCTCCCATGCCTTCAGGCCCCGCTTGGGGGCATAATAAAACGGCGATTTGCGGAGGTGAGCCACCGCAAGTTTTGCCGTCAGAATGGGGTCATTATTGGTAATGTCGGTATCAGGGCTTCCGGCCCCGTGCTCCAGTTCAGCCGTCATGCCGGCGGCCAGGGCCCCAGCGGTGAACAGCTCCTTCTTCAGGTCAATGCCTGCCGCCTCAGCGGCAGCTACGGCCTGTTCTGGTGAAAATTCCATATTGCACCCCCGGTCATTCATAGGTCAGGAAGCAGTGACAGTTGACCACCTCGGAGGGGTCGTCGCAGTCAGGGTCGCACGGGTAACGGCACCCGTTCTCGAATTTCCCATCAATGGGGCACCGCTTCCCGTTCAATTTCTTATGGCTGTCACGGGCCACTGCCATGTTGGTGACGTGCCAGATTTTCCACTCAGCCCCGGCCCTCCTCATCATGTCATGGCTCCCGGTCAAAAGACTGCTATTGCACTCCTGGGAGGCAATAGTCCGGGCCCGTGCGCTGGTGGTCTGCATCTCCTCTTGGATTTGAGCAGCTATCGTGGCCCTACTGTCTCCGTGTTCCAGGCCGGCGGCCACAATACGGGAAATTTCCTTCTGGGTAGTCTCAGTGATATTCTTCACCCGGACGCCGCCCCTCAGCTTGGCGGTAGATACCAACTCCGGCCTCTGGATAGCCTGGAGGCCATAGACCCTGGACGCAACCTCTGCACCCTTGGCATAGCTCTCTTGCCACAGGGGGTTGAAGATAGCAGCCAGGACCGAAACCTCTCCAGGCCAGTCGATAAGCCCCAGAACGAAATTGTCCACCCGCTGGGCTCTTTCGGCCTCATCAAGCCTCATCCAGGATCCGGACGGGTCCACGTCATATTCCGGGACCCCATCAAGAAGGATGTCCCAGACGGTCCTCTCGGCCTTTTCTGTACCAGTGATAGCAGAGGCAATGCGATTGGACTGTTCCCGGAAATACTTGGCCGTAGCAATCTCGAACCGGCGGCTCTCCTCCCTCTCGGCCTGGAGGAGGGCACGCTGGGCAGCCTGGACCAGGGAGGCCTTTTTCTCCTCTGGTGTGGGCCGTTCCTTTCCGTCGGTGATTTCCACCGCCGTATTGCCCGCCCCTTCAACGTCTGAGCCAAGGATGGGGGCACCCCCTTGTGTTATCTCTATGTCCTCACTTCCGCTCTCCTGAAGCAGCGGAGCGCCGTCGGCATACTGGAGATTGGCGGCGGCAACAGAAAGGGCGGCGGGGTCATCATCGTCTCGAACAAACACATCGGAGAAGGTGGTCTTATAGACATTCCCACCCACAGGAGCCGGGGGCATCCCCAGTTTCTCGCGGGCCTCGTCCTTGGTGAGCAGGCCAGCGTTCCAGCCGTCAATGCCCACCGACTTGTCAAACTCCTGGTTCCGGGGAACGATGTCCTCATATCTCCACACCAGGTCGGGGCCAAACATGGGAAGGAGCTGTTTGTTGACAGCCTCCTCCCGGCGCCTCAGCCGCGGCATAAGCACATTCTGAGCATAGATATACTGGGCAGCCTCAGAGGTGGCCCGGTTGCTGCTCTCGGTGATGCCCATAATCTCACGGGGGACGCCGAAGTGCTCCAGGACAGCGTCCCGGATGAAGATGCGCCCGTTCACCATGTCCATGTCCTTCATGGTGTCCCCGACCTTATTCACCACCACCTCGCCGTTGACAGTGGCAACGCCGTGGCTCTGGTACATTCCCCGAAAACGCTCCATCCACTCAGCCCTGAACCGCTGTCGCTGCTCAGGCGTGGATTTCGGCATGGAGATGACCAGGTTCGGGGTAGCGTCATTGAAGAAGAACCGCTTCTGAAATTTTGCTGCATATTCGTCCGTCTCAATCTCATCAGCCAGGGCCTCAGACTGGCCCAGGCCACGCCTGAACGGGTCGTAGGGGTTTAGGTCCTTCATCACGAACATATCATCAACAGACACCTGCATGAGCGCCCCGGAGGTGGAACGGACAGTGTAAAACGGGTGGTCCAGGTAAGGGGTCATCTGTACCCAGTGAACGGGGACAGGCCAGAGCTCCACAGGCCGCCCGAAAATATCCTTCTCGATAATAAAATAGCCCTCGCCTTTGAGGGCAAGGTAGATTTCCAGCAGCCGCCAGAGGGCGGCATTGCTCATCTCATGCAGAGGGTTGGGATTGTCCCAGAAGTCCAGGAAGGCGTGTTCGTCAAGCTCTTGTTCCTCTCCGTCCCGCCCGATGCGATACAGTTTCCCGGCGGCGGCGGACAGGTCTGACGCTATGCGTTCCACCACGGCCAGCCGGGGGTTTGTCCTGAAGGCCTGTACCCACTCCTCCGTGTTCCTCTCCGGCGGGGCAGTCCACCGAGGGACCATAAAGCCCCCCTCCTGATAGGGGCGAGAGGCGATCCCTCTGGTGGCTTTCCACCTGTTCCAAAAGGCCATTTACTCCTCGACCCCTTTCTTCTGCCGGGGGCGGGGTTTCCTCCAGGTCACTTGGGAAACCACGGGGGCAGTGGTTTTCCCGGCCCCGGTTTTTTCCCGCCACACCCGACGGGCGCCCTGGGCACTCTCGGCCCGGATATATTTCATCGGGAGGCCCTTGCCTCCCACAAGATACCCGTTTAGCTTCTTCAAGGTAATTCCTCCTCGTTAAAATTCCAGGCTCCAGTCGCTCACGGTGGGGTCGTGGAGCGCAAGGGCCAGGGCGTCAGCCATATCGGGGGAGGATAACCCCCGCTTCTTCATGGCCTCTTTCCGCTCCAGCTCAATCCGGCCAGAGCTGTTCACGGAATACTTTCGGTTGGATAACTGGCTGATTTGAACGTCACTGTACCAGAGATGTAGGCGGCCAGTCCTCAGGGCCTCCCGTACAGCTCCCCACATGAGCCCAGTGCTGTTCTGGTATTCGATTGGGTCATCATCTGTTATCCGCCCACCCTCGCCACCGAAGTGGCACTCCAGGACCTCCAGGCAAAACGGGGGCGGGACCTTGTCCGGGTCCTCTCCCTTATACCGCTCCTCCCGGTCAGCTTCCACAGCTGCTATGATTTCCTCCTTCTGCTCAGCCAGCCGGTCATATACACCCACGCCCAGGCCGTCGCAGTCCACCTTGACATGAATGGAGGCCCATTCGTGGGCCATAGCATAGGCCTTGATTGCCTGAACAGCTCTCCCGGCAAGTTCCATAGTGTCATTGTGGTGGTAGACCTGTGGCTCGTCCTGCACGGTCTTATCCAGCACGGGGGAGAGGACGCTGCTGTCATCGCCATATCTGGCAACGTCAATGCCGATGTCCACCCTCAGGACCCGCCCAATGGCTGGTGCTTCACCCTCGCTGGCCTTCTCTGCCCATTCCATAGCAATGAAGCTATCAGGGAGTGCTTTCGGGAACTCTCCAGCCACGCGGACCCGGAAAACGTCGCTGTCCTCTCCAAACATCTCAATGATGGTTTGAATAAACTTCATATCGACACGGCTACTATCCCGGCCATCCACATGGAGGGCATTATAGGCGGCTCTGTTCTTATGGTGGCTATCATAGAAGAAGCCGGTGATCCTGGTAGGGTTCCCGCACATCAGCAGGCGGGCTCCCTCGGTAGACAGAGCGCCCAGGACGGGCTCGAAAATATCATCCCGCACGCCGGATGCCTCGTCGATGATATACAGCACATGGTCTGCATGGAAGCCCTGGAGGGCATCCGGCTTGCTGGCAGTCCGGGCCACCGCAAACCATTCTTCGGGGTATCCCCTCATATAGACCTTTTCTCTGGTCCAGATAAGGTCGTTGCTCAATACAGGGTTGGACCGCAACCATTTTGCAATCTCAGCCCATAGAATATCCCATAGCTGGTGCTGGGTGGGGGCCGTACACGGTATCTTGGGGAAGGGCCTCGTAGACAGATACCAGATGGCAGCCCAGCTTTCCACAGCAGACTTGCCTATGCCGTGGCCGGAGCGTACAGAGGTCATGGGATACTTGGCTATGGAGTTCAGGATGTCCCTTTGGTTCGGGTCAGGCTTCGCTCTGATAATATCCTCCACAAAGTCCACAGGGTTATCGGCGTAATACAGGATTGCCGCCGGGTCTATCATCTGTCCTCACCGCCCGTCTGCTCACGTTTGAGCCGTTCTTGGTATGCCGCCTGGATAGCATCAGCCAGGGAAGCCTTCTGCTCGTCTGCGGCCACTGTGCGCTCGTCCATAGCCTTCTCATGCTGGAACTTCTCACGGGATAGTTTCAGCTCATCACGGCGGAGCTGGAGGGACGGGTCCTCTCCCAGCAGCTCCCGACAGAAGGCAGCAGCCTTGACGTTGCCCTTCATGGCCTGGTTAAGCATAGCCACGAGGACGGCGGTTTGGTATGTGGCATCATCTGTGGAGACACCCAGGAGGGCCAGCTTTTGCTTCAGCTCCTTAGAGGTTATGGGAAGGTCGAACAGCATCTTAGCGGTGGCCTTCATGGTCTTTTTCTTCCGTCTGGCTGCCCCGGACGCCTTCCCAGCCTTTACAGCCAGCTCCCTCCGTTCATCCTCGGTTCGCTCATTGAATGGGATAAGGTTTTGCTCGTTGTTCTGATGTGCCACTCTCACCACCTCTCGTTCCTTGGGATGGTGCCAGCTTAGATGAAGCAGGCATCTTTTTTATCCGCCATGGTCTGGGCAATGAAGGAGTTGGGGGCGGTTGTGTACGGGTTATCCAGGAGCTCGTCACCGAGATCTGCATCGTCCTCATCAAAGCCGAACACGGTCATGTCGATGTCAGCTATCTCGGCCAGTTCTTGGGCGAGGCGCTCCTCATCCCAGCTCGCCAGCTCCGCCGTTTTATTGTCGGCCAGCCGGAAGGCCCTTATCTGCTCCTCGCTCAGGTCATCGGCCACAATGCAGGGCACGGCCTCCAGGCCCAGCTTCTTCGCGGCTCTGTACCTGGTGTGACCGGCCACAATGACCCCCTGAGCGTCTATCACAATGGGGACCTTGAAGCCGAACTCCTTGATGGAGGCGGCCACAGCGTCCACGGCCTCATCATTCACCCTCGGATTGTTCTCATAAGGTGAGAGCTCACCCAGACCCTTTTGCACAATGTCCATAGCTTTGCCTCCTTCTCATGGTTAAGAAATAGCACACAGCGGCAGAAGGCCCGAAGGGCTTTCTGCCGCTGTGTGCTATTTCTCTATTGTCTGAGATTATATCACAGTAAATTGCACCAGTCCATTGCATCTTTTTTGCACCGATAAATTGCACGGAAGGGGGAGCTGCTGTGCCTACCGAACAGCCTCGGCCCCGTAAAGCCAAACAGCCATACGCTGCACCAACCGCTTGCGGTTCCGCCATACTGTGGAGGTATCGCAGTGTAGTTCATCGGCCACGGCATCGTCGGGCAGATTATTGAAATATCGGCCAGGGATGACGGGGTAATACTCATCCTCATTGACAGTCCTCAGGGCCCCTTGGAGCGCGTCGATTTCATACTTATCGGAGGCGATTTTGGCCTCCAGGTCAATGACCTGGGCCTCGAATATCTCCTCTTTGGTCAGGCGCACCCCTGTTTTGAAGAAACGGGTGATGCTCTTATCTCGCTCCCTGGGCCCGTATGCCTTCAGCTCAGCCAGCTTCTCCAGGTCGTCCCTGTACTTCATCTCCAGCGTGGGGAGGCCGTACAGGCGGCGCTCGGTGGCTTTGAAGGCATCCTTCGCGGACCTCTCAGCAGACTGGCGGCCAGCTTCAACGGCCCGCCGGATGATTTCCTCCACGCTATTCTGTTCAACGGTCTTTCGGCTCCCCATTGACTATGCGCCCCCTTCGTGGTATAGTTTCCTTGCCACAGGTCGTTCCCTCTTCGGAGGGGGCGGCTTTTTTATTTCTCCGGGGCCTTTCCAGCCCCACCCATGATGACCCTGAAGGAGGCCCGGAACTTCTTGGCCTTCCGGTCATCAGCTTTGTCCTTGGCCTCCTTCGAGCGTTCAGACATCTTGTAGTGCTCACAGTTCAGGCGCTTCGTGTGGACAGCTCCAGGAATAGACCCTATGAACATGATACAAGCGTCGCAGTAGTAGCAAGGGAAAGAGGCTTCACCGGGCTTGGTGCTCAGGCTCTCCCCATTATTGGCACAGGTGAGACAAAGGCAGTTTTGGCAGCTCATATCCCATGGGTGGCAGTCTGGAGGAGGAAGCCCAGCAGATACCACACCCTGTCCCTGATTTTCCTCATACAGATGTCGCGGCCCATCTTCTCGTCGTAGTTCTCAGGGCTCACACAGGACGAGGCCTCCACCAGCTCAAAGCCATTCCTCAGCATGGCTCGAACAATGGTGGTCTTATTTCCGGCGGTCTGGGTCCATGTTTCCAGGATAAAACTGTCCACCATCTCCTGGCTGATGCTGGGGCGCTCGGTCCTCAGGTCTGGGTTAACTGAGAGGGGGAGGTACGCCTTCTCGAAGGTATCGGCAGGGCACCAGCTTTCGTATCCGTCAGGGTAATGGACCCGGTATCCCTTCTCAATATTGGGGAGGCAGAAGGGGGCCTCATCCGGGGTATCCACAATAACGGAGCTTCCGTCCCCATCACTGGCTCGGTATGCCGGCTCCGCCTCAATGAGCCTGGTTCCGATGTACTGCTTCATGTCTTATCTGTCCTTTCTGAAAATATCCACCAGCCGTTGCCAGGGGCCCCGGCGGGCGGGTTCCGCACTAAAACAAGGAACAGGCCCACGTTCAGAGGCGCGGGTCCAGCCGGCGTCCATGAACTCGACCTTTGCCTTCTCGCCTGTGGTCACATAGAAAGTGCTCATATAGGCCACGGCCTCCAATTTCTCCACCCGGCGCTCCAGGGCCCGGAGGCGCTTTTCTCTCCGCGCGCTCATTGCTTTCCCGCCTCCTTCAGCAACTCCGCCAGACGCTCCTTTGCCTGTTTCAGGGTTCGAAGGTTCTTCTTTGCCTTCTTCACCGTCTCCGGCATGGCCGCTTTCATGGCGGGGTGCAGGCTCTCCAAAATGGCAGAGGCGGCAGGGTTGGGGTTGGCCTGGGCCTCAGCCGAGGCAATCATCCTGTCGAGCTCCTGAAGCAGTTCCCCGTCGCTCATCTTTTCCGGCTTCTTCTTTCTGAACTCCATTGTTCTTTTCCTCCAGTCCCTCCAGGAACAGCAGGACCCCAGGGCCCCCGAAGGTGATCCGAAAGGGCTCCGCCTCCTGGATGGTTATGTATTTGTGCCCATACCGGGCTTTCATGTTCCGCCAGACTTCCCAGGGGACCCGGAAGAAGTCTTTCCCAGAGAAGGAGCAGACCACAAAGGCAGCGGCGCCATATCTGAAGGCCCTCTCCAGGCGGTCAGCCTGTTCCGGGGTCACCCGGTCCTGCTCCATTCTGGGGGTAGAGGTGTGTTTGGCTTCAAAATTGACGGCCAGCCCTCCCCGGAGGAAGCCCTTGAAGTCGGCCTGGGCTTTCTTCACATAGACGGCCACAAAGCGGCCACTCCCCATGTTTTTGATGGGCTTCATCTCCTCCGGGGTCTTTTCGATGTCGGCCACACCCCGGCCCCTGTAATACTCACAGGCGGCCCCTATCAGCTCCTCAAAGTCAGCCCCTAGGTGTCTGTTGAGCTGGTTTTGGTGGCGCATCCGCAGGGCCTTCTCGGTCTTGGTCATTGGTCCATTCTCACTTTCTCGGTCCGTAGGTTATCTTCGGTAGCCATTCATACCGCTGCTCGAAGGGTATGTACTTCTCAGGCGGACAGATATTCCGCATGATAGTGTCCATCTTCTCCCTGGCGTAGTCAGCTTCAGCGTTCTTGGTCAGGGCATCAAAGAAGCGGTCATAGTTGGCTTCAACGGCCAGCAGCACACGCATGAGCCGCTTATACCCCAGAACGTCCTTCCCCATCACATCGGGGTCGTTCAGAGCGATAATGAACATATCCGTCATGTACTGCTGATAGGTCTGTTTATAGGCTTGCTCCAGAACATCGTCCCTGGCCTTCTGGCGCTTCAGGTACCCACTCTGCTTTGCCATTTTGCCCCCCTCCTTCAGTAGGAAACAGCCAGGGCCCAGGGGGCGGCCTCGTCAAAGTCATCGTCACTCTTGCAGGGCCATACTTTCATGCCGGCGCTTTCCTCGTAACCGTCAAAGTGGGTTTGCAGGTAGAGGTTGGCCCGTTCCAGAGCTTCCTTCTCAGTCCAGGCCACCACCACGCCGCTGAATGTCCCGTCGTAAAATCTCCACAAGTTGCTCATACCGCCACCGCCTTTTCGAGTTCTTCCATAGTCGTGATGGTCTGGCCGCACCATTCCGGGAGGTTGGCCCTGACCAGGGCCGTGGCGAATGGCGGGGGCACGGCGTTCCCGCACCTCGCCACCTGCTTTGCCTTCCCATACTCCTTCCCGGTATAGTCCCTGTCGATGATGTAGTCATCAGGGAAGCCATTGGCCCGGTAGAGCTCCCTAGGGGTCAGCATACGGAGGCCCACATCAGCCATGAAATACAGGCTGCCCGAGATCCGAAATAGGATGACCTCGTTCTCCTTCAGGCTATATCCGCAATAGGTGTTCAGCAGCTCCCGGATTTCGGGCCAGTTCTTCAGGTCGGCCCCAGGGGATACGGGGGCCACATAGGTGGTGACAACCCCAAAGTGTCCGCCGCCGGCGGTTATGGTTTGGACGGGCTCAGATACAGGGCCGCCCAGGTTCGTGCCTTTCAGTTTGACCATGTGGGCCATCTGGACCGCATTATGGTCGATGGAGGTCACCGTGGGGAGTGGTTGGGACATCTCTGTCCCTACCACGCCCCCATAGAACTTGGAGAGGCTGGCGGCCACCACCCCCTCGCGGTCCTTCGCCGTGATGGTGTGCAGGGGCTCCCCGGCGCTCTGGCCGGTGGCCCTACCGTAGTATTTCTCCAGGCAGACGGCAGACAGGCCGTAGCGGTTGGAGGCATCCACTGTCAGGAGAGGGGCGTCAAGCCCCTGGCCCCTCACTCGCTCCCCCTGCTCCGTGTGGTACTGCACCAAGCTTGCGGATAGGAACATCTGGCCCCCACCACCCCCGGTCCGGGCGGTGTCCACGGGCTCAGAGGCAGGGTGCCCGGTGGAGTTCGTGGTGTTGGTCACCGTCCAAGGGGCCAGCTTGGGTGAGGCCACCCCATACCCATGCTTGGAGGTCACGGTCTGAAGGGGCTCCTCAGGGTCCTGCCCCCGGAACTCCCCGGAGTGGTTGACCACCACCAGGAAGGGTGCAGCAGTCTTGATGACGAACTTATCCACCCCACGGGCTACGCGGGCCATCGTATTAGGCCGTAGGGGACGCTGTGCGGTCAGGTTGTACTTCTCCCTGATACTTTCCTTGGTATCGAAGATGGAGGGCGTTGGCAGGCTCCAGTCTATGATTTCAGCGGCACTCCTCCACGGCTTCCTCAGCCCCTCCTTCACCTCCCGGCTATCTACCGGGGCATGGGTGGGGGTGGGCCACACAATGGGGCGCCCATCACAGCGGGCCACCAGGAAAAACCGCTTCCGGGTGGTGGGGGCTCCATAGTCCGCCGCCACCAGCTCTCGCCACTCCACGTCATAGCCCAGGTCGCGGAGCTGGGCCAGCCACTTCCTGAAGGTCTGGCCGGTGAGCTTCTTTACCGGCTTACCCTTGCGGACGGGCCCCCAGGTCTGGAACTCCTCCACGTTCTCCAGGATGATGACCCTGGGGCGGACAGTCCCGGCCCACCGCAGCACAATCCAGGCCAGGCCCCGGATGTTCTTGTCCACCGGCTTCCCGCCCTTGGCCTTCGAGAAGTGCTTACAGTCCGGCGAAAACCAGGCCAGCCCCACGTTACGCCCCCGGCATACTTCCACCGGGTCCACATCCCAAACGCTGGCTTGGTAGTGGGTCGTATGGGGGTGGTTGGTGCGGTGCATCAGGATGGCGTCTGGGTCGTGGTTGATGGCAATGTCCACTACCCGGCCCGTCGCCAGCTCCATGCCAGTGGAGGCCCCGCCCCCGCCGGCGAAGTTGTCCACGATTATTTCATCGAGGAGGTTAATCTGGCCGGCACTCATGGGTTGGTCCTCCTCTCGTGCTCAGGTAGGGGTTGAAACGGGGGTCCTGGAAGATGTCCAAGGGTTTCCCATTCTCCTCAAATTCAAAGTGAACGGAGTTGAAGGAACCTTTGAAGCCCTCCAGATAAACCGATGTGCTGCTTTGGCCCATATTGATGCCGGATACCTCATACTTGGCCCCAACCTCCAGCCCGCACTCCCTGACCTTCTCCTGGTTGTGCCTATATCCATTCTCAGGATACAGGAAAACGGCTTTGACGCTCATCTGCGGCGGCCTCCTTCCAGCCAGCTCCCCAGGCGAAGGGCAAGCATACGGTCCCGCACCAGCTTGTCGATGACACGCCCAACATTCCCGTATCCCTCCATAGCAGCCAGCTTCTCCAGGTTCCCCATGGTCTGAGCAGTGACGAGCACACTCAGGCGGCGAAGGTTCTTCTTACTCATGGTCCGCTCTCCCTTTCCAATATTCCACAAAGTAGGTGTACCGGGACGACTTCGGGTTTGGCTTCTCTCTTATCTGCCGGACGGCGTACCCATTCCGGGCCAGAATGACCACCAGATTGTCCCGGTCCTCCGCCTTCTCGCACTCAATCCGTGCGGCCTGCATCATCCCTCCGGCCATACCATGCCCTCCGGGTGCTCCCGGATAAGGTCCGGGCCCCACACATCTTTGAGGCTGTCCTTCATAAAGACCTTGGCCTTGGTCATAGCGGCGGCCTCCACGATTTTCTCCACCCACACCCGGAGGGGGCGGTGATCCCGGCTACCCGGCCCGGTCATAGCCCCGACGATAATCCAGCGGACACCGCCAAAGCTCCCCAGGCCTGGGTCGATGTCCTCCAGCAGTGGCTCGATGCTCAGGAAGGTGTTGAAGTGGACACTCTCAGCAAAGGCCGGGGCCCCTTTCCCTGTCACCGTCGTTCCATACCAGAAATTCGGCTCCGCAGGGAGCTTCCCGGCGTTGGCGAGGTCACAGTACCGCTGGGGGTTCTTCGTGAGAAACAGATAGGTGTGCTGGGGCGCCCTCTTGCAGGCCTCGAACACCTCCTGTATCCAGGCATCAGGGACCCACTCCCCGAACAGGTCCCCCATGCTGGACACAAATACCCTGGAGGGGATAAGCCGCTTTTCGGGATAGCTCAGGGTGTAGGTGTGGTAGGTGGGGGCGAAGCCTTTGGGGTATGGGGTGCTCCTCACATAGACCCCGGCCTCATCCACCAGCCGGGAGGGGGTATCGGCCACAAAGAGGCCAGACCCCTTGGGCAGATACTCCAGCGGCTCAGGCTCCGGCCTCTCACAGGCATGGGGCGCAAACCTGGAGACAAGGCGGCGGGCGTAGCAGTATTCGCACCCATGCAGGCAGCCAGTGACCGGGTTGAATGTGTGCGTTGCCCACTCGATTTTGGTTTTATGTAGGTTCATGGTTATTTCTCCTCTGTCTCATCCAGCCCGCCGGTATCAAACAGGCTGTATTGGTTCTCAGCCATCTTCCGCTCGGCCTCCTCCTGACGCATCTTCTGGAGGCAGCAGGGCCCATATCCGTCCCGGAGGCCCTGCTTACTGGTCAGGAGGCCACCGCACCGCTTACACCGGCGGGCGGGGATGGTAAAGACATCACTTTTCGGCTCGTCCATCTTCGTCCAGGAACTCCCGAAGGTGCTTCAGCTTCATGCACTCGTCCTCGCTGTTGTCACCGAAGATGACCTGAAGCTGGTTGAGCATGATGGACACGTCGGCCCGCTCCTCGTTGATACACTCCAGGATGTCGCCCAGGTCCCCGTGGCCGAAGTCCTTATAGCGAATATACTTCAGCAGGGCCTTGGCGAGCTCCGCCATCTCCTCAACAGTCTGGAGGAGCTGGGCCTTCTCTCCGAAGTGCTCCACCGCCTCCTCATAGAGGGCCATTTCCCGCTGCTCAGGGGTCATCTCCACAAGTTCAAATTCCATTGTCATTTCCTCCCGTTTTTGGTCTGATTGGTCGTGGCTCTCGGCAGGACCTGGCCGCAACGGTCCGGCCCATTCAGGCAGGGGTTTTTGCAGGCCCCGCTCGACTTAAAACCGCAATCGGCGCAGCAGACATTTCCCCGCCGCCGGTCACAGTTGAAGATAGTGCAGCCCCGTGGAAATATCCGTCCCATACATTCCACCCCTATTTCTGAAGACTTCGCACACAGTCTCGGGCAGTGTCCAGGGCGTCCAGGGCCTCCTCGATGGCCTCATCAGAGCGGCGGGCCTCCGCTTGAATTTTCCCCAGAAGGTACTCGGTCAGGCTTCCGGGCTCCACCTCCAGGGAGTAGGCGGGGCGCTTTGGGTGCTCGGCGTTGTACTCCTCGATTTTCTTCTTCAGCTCCTCCGGCTCCCAGGCTTCAGGGGCAAGGTGGTGGTTGACGATAGACCCGTCCTGACGGTAGTAAATCAATAGCGGCATGGTTTTTCCCCCTTCTATGATAGGAAGTCATTGGCAAGCTCCAGCAGCTCCGCCGCGTGTTCCTGGTCCACAATCTTGACCTTTCCAGGTCGATTCGGATCTGCCTCAATGGCCCAGCAGGCTTTGTTCGCCAGCATTTCCCACTTCCTGTGCTGTGCGTCCATTTCCGCGCTGTAATGGTTCTTGTCCTTTCTCCAGGACATGAACTCCATAAATTCATCCGCCGTCATAGTGACGGTTACAGTTACTCCGTCCACCTGTTCATCCCTCCAGATACTCAAAATAAAGACATTTGGATGGGTTCCACGGTGGAAACGGGCTCCTGTTCCTCTAGGTAGTGAGCCCACGGCCTTCTTGCTGGAGGTTCCCCTGTGCGACCCCATATCCTTTCATGCCTATCGGTCTGCCTTCTCGCCAGATTAGCAGCTTCTCTTGGGCTCCGAAACACTCGTGCACCGATGTTTTTCGGGTAAAAATAGAAGGGAACATTTCCGCGGTCTGGCGTTTTCCCTACAACTACCATTTCCTTCCCGCCCATGACAAACTTGCGAAACTCGCCGCTCAGGACACAATACTCAACTCTGGGGAGGATTTCCCCCTCCTGGGTGTATATGTGCTCATAGGTAAACCAGAAAATTTCCCCAGGCTCAATCGGTTTGGCACCGTTCTTTTTCACTTCTCTGCCTCCTGGCCGGAAGAAACTAAGCGGTTGCGCAAGGGGCACCACCGGGGGGAGGTCTTAATCTGGGGGGCGCTTCCTCCCGGCGCGGTATAACCGATAAACCCCGCTATGCGCGGACTGCGCGGGCATACCTTTCGGAAGGTTTCCACGGCGTCAGGGTGTTTGCACATACAGTCCCCGCGTGGTCCTCCCAAGTGGCTGTTGTTGCTGGTAATCTTTGCCCGCCCTGTCATCTCCATGTGGCAACACTCAGCGCAGACTGGTACACTGTTCTTCACAGCTCATCCCTCCAGGTAGGGGTCCGGGAAACTCCATCCCCAGGTGCGTCCCTGGTCCTTCTCCCACTCAGTCCTAAAGTGGTTGTGTCTCCCGTCCCCCTCAAAGTACAGGTATTCAGCCGGCAGGGTCCGGCCCACATCAGATGCCCCGGCCTTCTCAGCAGCCCACCGGCGGCACACGTCCTCGGCCAGCTCCACGAACTCAGCTTCCACAGGGCTGTGCGGGTCCCAGGCGAATTGGCTGGGGGATGTCACCACCTTTGAGATGGTGTCCCCCCAGGTCCCGGTGTCCACGCGGTTGAGGATACACCACACCACGGCGGCCTGCTCCGCTCGACTTTTTATCCCCCTGGCCTCAGCCCACACGGTCTGAGCTATCAGCTCCAGGTCGGCCTCAGTCCAGAGTACCGGCGCCCCGGCTTCTTCCTTGGCCGTTTCCCGCACGCTGGCGGGCTCGTTCTGGACGATGATAATTTCCCACCCAGGAGAGGGAAACACGGTTTGTACGCACCGCTGAGGCGCTTCCTGAGTGCCCTGGTAGCTTTCCCCTTCGGCGGGGAAGGAAAATGACAGTAGGGCCACAGGGAGGAGCGTAGCAAGAGCCACACCCAGAATAGGGTGGCGGCGCTTGGCCGCCCTTCTCCCGCCCCTCGTTCTATGCTGATCTCTCATCGGTATTGAGAACTCCTTTTTTCGTCGTATTCATGTGCCTGCTCCACGGTTTCAATGCCTCTGGCTCCCAGGTTCCGATATACCCCGGCGATATAGTTCCAGTTGACAGCCCCAGCCCTCGAAGCCGCCTCAAAAGCGTAGGCCAGCAACGCCTTCCGCTCCTCAGGGAAGCTCATGGTCCACTCTCCGTCCTCGCCCTGGTCCTGCTTCTTGATGTAGTAGAACACCCTCTGCCGGTCCCGGTCATCCGGGGAGCGCCCGGGCCAGTATGCGGTAAACAGCTCACGGGTGATTTTCGCCAGCTCTCTCCCGGCTGCCTCAGTCCATCCGAAGTATTGCTCTGGGGCCTCCACGTCCTCCAGGTAGCCGGTGCCTTCATCGTATGGCAGTTCTGCGTCGGCCCCAGCAGCCTCCCGATACTCCACCAGGGAGGGCGGTATGAGCCGATATGTACTTGGCTGTCCCTTCACCCCCTGGGCAAACTCCAGAAGCCCAGCTTCAGAGAGGGCGGTGCGGGCCTTTCTAAAAGCGTGTACGGTCACACCTACAAAACCCATAGCAGTGTCGTTGTCCAGTTGTATCGCTTCAGACCAGCGTTGCCGGTTCGCCTCACGCATCAGTTTGTACCACAGGAGCTGGGCAGTTCCAGGGAGGGGGTGCCGGTCCATCAGCCGCTCAAAAGCATTGATTTCGGTCAGATAGCGCACCCGGCAGCCCCTCCCTCCGTATCACTGCTTCGCCATCAGTCCAGAGGTTACACGGTCATGCGCTGCTGGCCGTCTGCCGCCGCGTCTCCTCCGTTGGCATTATCACCATCCTGCGTCTCAGGTCCCCTCACGATTTCTCCAGTCGAGGCGTCTACCTCATAGTCGGCGTCCACATACACGCTGGGGACCTCATACATATCGGAGCTGACCTCTGTTTTTACAACCTCGTCCTGAGCCACCGCCCGCATGAACTCAGACTTCAGGGGGGCATACTTCAGGACCCGTTTGAGAACGGTCTTTTTTGCCATCTCCTCGAAGTTCGTCTGCCAGGGGCCGGAATTGAATGCCTTGCTATACTTCTGGGCGTGGGCCCGGACATCAGCAATCGACATGACTTCATATCCGTACCCCCCATCCTTGGTGCGGAACATGGCATATACGAACTTCGGATTGCCTCGCTCCTCCAGGGCGGGCCGGTGTACCAGCTTCGGCTCCAGGCCGAAGGAATACTCAAACTCATCATTCTCATAGACCACCTGGGCCATGATAGTGGATACATCCCCGGAACGATAGGCAAGGTCGATGAGGCCCTTATATCCAAGCTGGAACTGGCATTCGAGGGCCCGCGCCTTACTATTCCAGAAGGGGATGAGGTAGGCCTGGCCCAGCGGAGTGTTAGGTTCCATGCCAAGCTGGGCGGCGGTCATCATGGCGCCAAGGAAGGATTGTGGGGATGTCTCCGCCAGTTTCGGGTTGGTAGAGAGGGCAGACAGGACAATACGGCTGAACCGTTCCGGGGTCATCACAGAAGGAAGGGCCTTCTTGATCTCCCCTTGCATCTGCTTAATGTACTGCTGCATAGTCGGGCCTTCGGTGGTCCGGGCGGCGGCAGTCTCCTGGGTGCGCCGCTGGATGGTGGTGTTATTCGCCATATCAGATGGCCTCCTTTTCTGCGGTTATACGAAGCACGCGGGCCTCGCTGGTCTTATAGAACGGGGACAGGTCGATATTCGGGTGGGCCTTCTCAAAGGCAGCAGTCTGAAAAGACCGCCGGCTCTGGGGCTTCCAAGAGATACCGTAGCCAGTACAGGCCCCACGCTCGGCTTCCTTCAGGTCCAGTTTGATAGTGTTCTCAATTTCTTCCTTCCGGCCCTTCAGAGCCTCCATCTGCTCCTTGATGCCGCTCCACTCCTGAAGCAGCCCCTCCCGGCCAAAGAGCTGGACGACCTCAGCGTCTGAACTCTCCCGGTAAATGGTCTGGAGGGTATCCGCGGTGGGCTTGGTCCCATCGGCGGCGGGCGGAGTGTCCTTCTCCACCAGGGCCCAAAAGTCGCCCTCAGCCTTCATCAGGGCGTCAATTTCTGCCTGGTCCCGCTCCAGCACAAAGTTGAACAGGCCCCGGCCAAACACCAGGACTGACAGATACCAGCGGTCGTAGCCGGTGACGGCCAGGTAGTGGACACACTGGGCGTAATACTGCTCCGGGAACTCCAGCCCCTGGAACTGCTTCACATCCAGGGTGGAGGTCGTCTTACACTCCAGGCCAGCCCGCTCCCCAATAACCTCCCGGTCAATATCAGCATGGGCAAACGGATAGAGCTCGTTGTAGAGCATGGAATTGAGGCGCCGGACCTTCTTCCCGGTGGTTTCCATCCACCGGCGGGCGACGTAGCCCTCCAGGTCCCGGCCCAACCTCATGGCCTCGGTGTCCGGCTTATCCGGCAGCCGCCCGGTCTTATCAGCCCATACGCTCATAGGGCTGGACCACTTTGACAGGCCGATGATACCAGCAGCGTCAGACCCACCAATGGTGTGCCGCCGCATCTCCAGCCATTCCTCCCGGCTCTTACCAGCAATGGGCACCTTTTTGATGCCTCGCATTGGTCATTCCTCCTCATAGTATTCGTACACGTCCTTGGCCTCCAGGCATACGTCGCAGCCCACAGGCTCCCGGGCAAAATTCGTGAAAACCGTCTCACATTCAGCCCCGCAGATAGGGCAAGTGTAGGCCTTCGGCTCCATCCCAGGAGGGTAGCCTGTCCGCTCACAGGCTACGATAACGGGGTGGTCCGGCACGTCCCATCTGCTCATTTCTTGCGGAGAGAGGGGTCGAAGGTGATTTTGGTCTGGTCGGCACTGTTTAGGTCCAAGAGAGGTGAGGTCTTATCCAGAACGGCCTTTTCGAGCAGGTCGTTGAAGATGGCAGCCTCCAACGGTCCACACTCCCTGACACCAGCACAGATGCTCCCAATAACCAAAAAGGCCTCTAAGGTCAGCGCCTTGAACGATCCTTCAATGGCTATCACTACGTTGTGGCCCTCTCCCTTTGGGGTTACTTTGACTTCAAGCATGGTTATTCCTCCTCATTCTCAGGTTTCTGCCAGACGAGCGAGTCCTTCCGCTGGATGCCAGACTTCACCATCTCGCGGAAGAAGAACAGCTCGCTCTTGCTGCAGGACTGACGCAGGGCACCATAGATGCACTGGATAGCATGGAGGGTCTGGTTGCAGATGTCATCGAGGGTCCCGTCCATCTCACAAGAGCACTCCAGCTCGTCCTCTTTCTCTTGGATGAGCACTTTCAGCATGGGTTATTTCTCCTTTCAGCAGCCGCTTGACAGCGGAAAATTGATGTGGTACAGTGTAAATGGTTATTTTTCCTATGGAGCCGCTTCACCCGTTCCCGGCGGGTGTGGCGGCTTCAGTCATTCCCACCCGCATCCCGAGCAGCAGCATATCGTTGATGGTCTGGTCCAACTCCCGTAGGAAGGCCAGGGCACTCTCGAAGTCCGCCTTTTCCCCGGCGTCTATTTGTCCATCAAATGCAATGTCCTCCAGACGGTCAGCAATCTGCTGGGCCTCATCCAACATCCGGCTGATCCTCAGCGTTGCAAATGGGAGGGGGCGGTCCGTGACGGCCTTCCCGGTCCTCTTACCGATAGGGCAGTCCGAGCAGTAGCGGACCAGGATGGACGGGTCCCGGTATTTCTCGGAGTAGAGGATGGCGTCCTCCGGCTCCATCTCCACATCGCCCCGCTCATGCCGGCCTATGGTTTCCGGGGAAAAGGGTACGGCCATAGATGCGGCCACCCGGTTTGCATATCCAGCCCTTGAACGTGCCTCCCGCAGATACGCGGGGGGCTTTTTTACTCCTGTCACAGGCATAGCGCAGAGCCTCCTTTCTGGTATCATGGAAATAGTTGCAGGGGGTTCAGCTCTCTACCGGCGGGGCCACATCCCTGGCAGCCGACATCCCGGCGGCGGAGAGTTGCCGCTGCCATGCTCCCTGAGACGGGGCCCACCTAAAGCCGTTGGCCTTCAACCTTGCCCTGGTATCAGGGTCCGGCTTCTCATCATAGATGAGTTGGACCCTGTTTTCCTCAGTATTCACCACCACCTGGCCCCCGTCGAAGGTCCACCCCTCCGGCGGAGCCTCCTTCATCTTCTCCAGGGATGCAATGCGCTCCCGGATGCGCTTGATGTTTGCCAGGTTATTGGACAGCTCAAAGGCAGGGTATCCCACTCGCCCGCAGAAGTCAGGGGCACGCAGCTCGGTAATCTCGTCAGGGGTGTAGCCTAGCTCCTTCAGCTTGGCGTCCCCCTTGTCCCGGTCCTTCATTCGGATAGCGGCGTTGGCCGCCTTCATCAGTTCCTGGTGCTTCTCCAGTTTCTCCAGTTTGAGCTTCAGCTTCTCAATGGCCTGGGGCTCATCAGAGGAGATGCCCCCGGTCCCCACGGAGCAGATGCGAGAAATAAGGCCCATGATTTCCTGGTGCTCCTTCATGTTCCGGTCGGACGCCGCATTCTGGCGCTGCTTCTTCCTGACAGGGAAGTTGGACCCTCCAGAGATGAGGATTGAGGGGCACATAGTCCCGATGCGGCTTTCCTCGTTCAGGTTCTCAGCCAGCCGCCGGGAGAAACTGGCGAGGAGGCGGTCCACCTTCTCGTGGTACATGGGGTCGATACGCTTCTTCTGGCGGTCAGCAATCATAGAGGCCTCGTCCACACGGACCCTGTACTGCCATGTCTTGGCCCCCTTCTTGTAGTCCCGGAAAGACATCATCTCGTGGGCCCTTCTGGCAGTCTCCTCGTCGATGGGGTAGTAGCTGGGGGACGGTCCGGGGACCAGGTTGAAGACGGCCACATCGGAGGCCGGCAGTTCCTTCTCATATTCCACGAAGCCATAGAAGTGGCCGCAGATACCCTCGAAGGCAATCCCATTCTGTCCATAGTGGCCCACGGTATCAGGGATTGGGAGGGGAGGGTATTCCATGATGCCGTGCTGGTTCAGCTTGGTGATATAGTAGCGGTACACGTCACAGCACCCCCTTGATACTGACCTTCTTCGGCTCGGTAGACTTCCCGGCGAAGCAGTTGCCGCAGTAATACCAGGCTTCGCCCCGCTTCTGGAAGGTGGCGAAGGTGGCCCTCCAGTGCCCCGTCTCCGGGTCATACTCATGGCTGTACGGCTCCCCACACTGGATGAAGCCACACTCCTGGCGCACGGGAGGGAGGCAGTTTAGGAACTCGTCCACAACGCGCTCCTCCACAGCATCCCCAGGTTTGGCGATTTCTGTGAAGCTCCCGGCAGCTTCCCAATCAGCGTAGGTGACCAGCTTCAGCTCCCGGCAGTCGCAGGCCTCTCCAGGGTCCAGGTTCGCCCCACACAAGGGGCACTCTTTGAAAATTGACATGATGGTTATTTCTCCTCTCGGATTTCTCAGGCCGTGCGGGCCCGCTTGCGGCCCGGTTTCGGCTCCGGCTCAAAGTTCATGCGGCTGTCAAAATACCGCCGGTTTACACGCCCAGGGACGGTGAAATAGCCCTTTTCCTCCATCTCGGTATTGAACTGCTTGATGATGCTGTATGCCTTCGACCTGGATAGGCCGAGCATCTTCATAACATCCTCGACGAAGTAGAAGGTATCCTTCGCGGTCCTCATACAGCAGCCTCCTTCCCGTCGCCTCGGTGCTTCTCCATATAGCCCTTGACCACGGGCACCAGGTCATGGCCAGGGGTCTTGCCTACCATGGCCGCAACGAGGGTGTTTTCCTTGACACCAGATGCCTGGGCCAGTTCCCGGACGGTCATGCCTGTTTCGGCCATGAAGATTTTGCACTCCACGCCGAACTCAGTTCTCGGCTTCTTCACTCTGTCTCGCCCCCTTCTCTTGTTTTTTGGTCTTGTTTTTGGTATAGTTGGAATGTCCACCGCAACAGTGGGAGAGAAAAGCCACATCCTGGCCGGTATGGTCGCCGGTGTCCGGCGCAAGCCTTCCCTGGAGTATTCCACCCTCATCGGTAATGAAGGTGGCCTCTCCGCCGCTCAGGTCCACAAATACAGGCTCGGCATCGACCTTCACATAGCCTCCGCGCTCCTGGCTCCATATCCAGTCGATTTGGGCCCCGCAGAACTTGCACCGGCTCACTCTGGCCCCTCCTCCTCGTCATCCATCATGGGGAGGCCGTCCATGAACCGACCCAGAGGCTTGATGTGCGGGAATATGTAATCGGCCACCAGGCCGCCGACGCCCAGAGTGAGGAGGATGCCAGCCACATAGAGCAGAAACACCACGGCGGCGTCCAGAGCTTCAGCGGTCACCATTCGTCCGCCGCCTCTCTCAGGGGGGAAGCCCCCCGGCGGACCCCAAGCAGCCCCACAGGGGCGGCCAGGGTCAGCAAGGGAACGGAGATCTGAGCGGCTCCACCAAACAGAGGCGCCAGCCGGCTCCCGGCCAGCTCCAGAGCGTCCTCGGAGGTTTTGGCCTCTACGGTCTGGACCACCACCTCCGGGCGGTCCAGACGATACAGCTCAAACAGTCTCATGGTTTTCTCCTTCCTCGGCGGGCAAACTGGCCCGGATTTCATCATCAAACACTACGCTGTCCCCTCCAGGGAAACGGTAGATGGCGGCCACCTCGCCGCCGCCCAGGGGCTGGAGGCCTACCAGGTGGGCGTCATAGCCGCGGCTGTGTATCTTCAGGGGCCAGTCGTACCGGGCGCTCAGTTCCTCTCGGTAGCTCATCAGCCCTCGTCCTCCCCGTAGTAATCTTCCATGCTGCTCTCGTTGTCATCGAACAGGTGGCTGGGGGCGTAGCAGTTACCCCCATAGCCGCTCTCGCAGATGTAGGCCTCCCCGCCCCGGACCTTCAGATGGGACACGGGGGCCGCCAGGGGGTAGCGGGGCTGGTAGGCAATGTTGACCTCCATATCGGGGTCATGCTCGCAAAGCTCCTCCAGGAGCTCCAGCAGCTCGCAGGCTCTCATAGTCAAAACTCCTTCCCCTCGATAAAGCGGATGACGCCCTCATAGTGGCTTTGGATGGCCTTCTCCTTCTGGACCATCGTATCGTCCTCTCCAAAGTCCCGGATGTGCCGCCGCACGTCCTCAGCAGTTGCCTCCAGCTTCTCCCGGAAACGGCCCAGGACCCAGAACATATCCGGGAGGGTCACGACCTCAATCTCGGCGTGCTCCCGGTTCCAGGCATTGGCCTGAGCGTTCTTGGCTCGGTCATTGGTGAATGCACCAATAGGCCAGAAACAGATGTTCCGGGTGGACTTGCTGAGGCGCCCGTCCTTGCAAACCTTCTTCAGGCAGTGGTCTTGGCCGCTCCAGGAAGGGTCGCCGGGGGAGTGCTCCACATAGTAGAGGCCATTGTCGTTCTTGAAGAAGGCCCCGGTGACCTTCACGATATGGCCGGTGCGGATTTCTACGCCGTTCTTATCGAACATGGTTATTTCTCCTTTCAGGGGGCCGGGGCGCTCAGGCCCCGGCGCGGTTCTTCTGCTTCTCAGTCAGGCGTTCAACCAGCGCCTCGGCGTATTCCTTGGCGGCTTTGGCGTTCCTGTGGTCCTTCACGGCCTGGGCAAACTCAGGGGAAGCGGGGTCATCGGCCAACTCCACAATGGCAACGGACGCCTTTTCCATAGCATCCTGATATGAATAGGCGCTATCTCGGGCCATCTGAATGCAGTCGGTCAGGTCATCATCTAAGAGGACCAGGGCCTTGAGGGCGGCAATTTCCGCGTCCTTCTCATCGGCTACCAGGTGGGCGGCTTCATGGGCGGCCTCCCAATCTTTCTGGCTCTCGGCGAGCTTTTCTTCCAGCTCCTTGATGGTTTTCTGGGCCTCGTCCCTCACCTTCTGCTTCTCGGAGATTTCGTCCCGGAGTTTCTTTTCGGCTACCTCCAAGCGACCCTGGAGGCTGTCAGCTAAGTCGAACTCGATATTCTCCTCGGCAATCTCAAAGCACCCCTCGAAGGCGGTTCCCACATAGCTGTCCGGGCCCAGGCTCTCCACGATGGCCTTGATTTTCTCCAGGGCCTCGCGCTCCCGGTCCTTCGTGGCCGGGATGTTCTCAGACACCAGCTCCACCTTCAGGTCTTTGCTCTGGAAGGCCTCGCCGTGGCGGTAGATTTCTCGGAAGAATTTCTTCGCCTCAGCAGGGGTGGCGGCTACCACTCTGTCGGTGCAGGTGGTCCCGTTCTCACGCTGGATGCTGATTTCGTAGGTGTTCATGGTTATTTCTCCTTCTACAAACTTGTGATTTGAAAATCTACATTTTTGTATGTTGGCTATACTATATCCCAAAAAGTAGATTTCGTCAAGCGATTTTCTACAAAAAAGTATATTTAGCATTTGTCATAATTTGGAGGCTCGTTTTATGTATAAATCGTCAGATGTTGCAGAGCGCATCAAATACCTTGCGAAGCTCAGGGGCAAGACCATGAAGGTGGTCCTAGAAGGGTCGGGCCTGAATTTTAATGCAATGTCGCACATGAAAACCTCTATGCCAAAAGCAGATAATCTCGCAAAGGTGGCGGACTACCTCGAATGCTCAGTTGACTATCTTCTTGGGAGGACCACGGAGCTCACCACAGCGGGAACAGGTCAGGCCGGGGGAGGCCTCAGCGAGAACTCCAGGGAAATGCTGGCCCTCTTTGAACAGCTCCCGGAGCAGCAGCAGCTCATATTGATTGGCCGCCTCCAGGAGATGGTGGCACCCATGGCCCCGGACAATACCATAGAGACAGCAACCCCCCGCCGCGACGAGGGGGAGGCCGTGTGATCCGGGTAGACTTCAGGAAGGGGCGCCGATGACTTTGGCAAACTTTCCACATTGTTTTCCACAGGAAAGGCAGGGTAAAAAAATAGGTGGACAAATAATCCACCTATTTGCAAAAATACGGGGACAAATAATCCCCGTATTTGAGGCCTTTCATGGACAATTTATCCACGTATTGGCCCTCGACACCTTATTTAATATTTAAGACAGTGTATGTATATAGACAGTTATTATTATGTTCCTCTCCTGGCTGGAGCGGAGAAAGCGGAGGAGGTTTTCCACATGAAGCTCAATCCCGACTGTATCAGGGACACACTCATGGCCCTGGAGGAGGTATCCACCACAGGAGGGGTTACATACACTTTCGCCAGCTTTGAAGATTTCAAAGGCGCTGCAAGCCTGGATGCTTACAGCGCCGATGAGATAGAATACCACTTGCGACAGTGTGATATATGCGGCTTCTTGGTGGGGGCACGGTTTGGGGCCGATGGCAGTTTCTCAGTGAGGGATATTTCCCCCAGCGCACATGAGTTCCTGGCAAATATCCGCTCCGATACGGTTTACAATGCGGCCAAGGGGAAACTGGCAAAGGCCGGGGTATTCTCTCTGAAGGCCCTCGTCGAGGTCGCAACCTCAGTCGCCGGGGAGTACATTGCCAAACTGCTATGAGCCCTTCTTCCGGCTCTCTAGTTCCCGGAGCAGCCGCCGCTCTTGCGCCTCATATTCAGCAGGGGGCAGGCCAATGGAGCCGCCGGTGATAGGCTGGCTCATCACTGTGGCCCGAATGTCAGCGAGGACAGTATCCAGCAGGGAAACAGGGATTTTGTGCTCCTCCAGGACCAGCAGCACATCGAGAACGACGTTCTTCGGGTTATACATTCGCACCATTTCCATGGCCTCCTTCGGTCTGTTATGGCCTTATCATCCCCCCATAGGCCGGGGAAAGTCAAGAATTTTCGTATGAAGGCATAAAAAAGCCGCCCCACGAGGGGCGGCAAGGGCTCACTGGCCGGCGGGGTGATCCGGCCCATCAATGATGTTCCTGAGGGCCTGAAGTTCAGGGTCGTTCTTTAGGTCCTCCCATTCGGCCCTAAATACAGGGTCCTGCAAGGCCTCTTTGATGGCCTCCTGTAAGGTCAGTATTTCAGCAGCTCCTTTTCCCCGGCGGGCTTTGATAAGCTCGCCGATGAGGGCCACGCGGCTGTCGCTTGCGGCTACTTCCTCCGGGGTGAACAGCTTATCCCGCACATCATCCCAAGTGGTCCAGCCGTCGCCGTCTGCCTTCTTCAGCTCCCCAGCATACGGGGCCCTTCTGGGGTTCAGGCATTGAATGTCATACTCGTCGCGCATGACAAGCAATCTCACTGGCCAGCAGGGCGGAGGGGGACAAATTCAATTTTGAGGGCCATCCCCATGCCAGCGGCGAGGCGCTTCAGGGTCCGCAGGGAGGGGTTGGCTGTCCCATTCTCCAGACGGCTGATATTTGCCTGGTTGATACCAGTAGCAGCAGAAAGCTGTTCCTGGGTGAGGTCGTTCATCTCCCTACCCTCAACGATACCTCGGATAATCTGGAATTCAGGCTCCAAGGCGTCCCACTCTGCCTTGAATTCGGGATTTTCCATTTCCTTCGCTAAATACTCGTCAAAAGTCATTGGCTTACTCATTGGCTTCGGCCTCCTTCCGTTCATACTCTGCCTTGTAGCGTTTGGCCCGCTCAATCTCGCTGGGGGGCGTCTTGGCGGTTTTCTTTGTAAAGCCATTGGTCAAAACAATTCTTTGCCCATTGTTGAAAAAATATAGAACACGGGAGATATTTCCTTCCTGCTGGGCCCTGATCTGAAAGATACCGTCTTGCAGATATTCAGAGTATGGCATTCGGACTTGACCTCCATACTCACGAAGTAAGGCAATAATCTTCGCTATCCGGGCCCGCATTTTCACGGAAAGGCTTTCGATATATTCGCGGGCCGGTTGTGTACCATCTTCCAGGGTAAAGAAAATGATTTCGTAGTGCTCCATATTTCCACCGCTCTTTCTGTCTCTCTGGTGTTATTATATGTTTTATATACCATATTGTCAACTACAATCTTTCTAGTCTCTATATTCTATCAATTCCACAATGAGAAGGTGAGCGTATTGCCGGCATACAAGGACGAGCAGAGAGGCACTTGGTATGCCTCGTTCTATTATACGGACTGGAGGGGCAGCAGGAAGCTGAAGAAGAAGCGGGGCTTCTCCAGGAAGAAGGACGCGGAGGAGTACGAAAGGGAGTTCCTTCGGAAAGAGGCCGGGACCTGCGATATGTCCTTTGCCTCCATGACGGAGCTCTACCTGAAGGACATGGGCCCCAGGCTCAGGGAGAGCACGGTGGTGATGAAGAAGAGCGTCATCGAGAAGTGGGTCTTGCCTTTTTTTGGGGAGATGAAGATAAACGAGATTTCTCCCACCGCGGTCCGCCGGTGGCAGTCTCACCTCCTGGGGGAAAAGCTGGCGCCGTCCTACGTAAAGACCATCCACAACCAGCTTTCGGCCATCTTCAACTACGCTGGGCGATATTATAACCTTCCCAGCAACCCGGCCCGCCTCGCGGGAAGCGTCGGGAAGAAGGAGGGCTCCGAGATACACTTTTGGACCCCGGAAGATTTCAACGCCTTCATAGACCACGTCCCGAAGTATCCAGGGAGGGTGGGGCTCACGGTCCTGTTCTGGACAGGACTTCGCATAGGAGAACTGCTGGCACTCACCCCGGAGGACATAGACCTGGAGGCCAGGACCCTTACCGTCTCCAAGACCTACCAGACCATAGAAGGCCGGGAGGTCGTCACCCCTCCAAAAACGAGGAAGTCCCGCCGGGTCATCACACTGCCTCCAAAAATCGTCGATACCATCCGGGAGTACGAGGGGCATCTTTATGACCTTCAGCCAGGGGACCGGCTCTTTCCCTTCACGAAAAGCTACTTCCACCAGCAGATGGCGAAAGGATGCGATAAGGCAGGGATGGAAAAAATCAGGCTGCACGACCTCAGGCACTCCCACGCCTCCATGCTCATACACATGGGGGAGCCTATCCTGCTGGTATCTGAGCGCCTGGGGCACGAGGACATAGAAACTACTCTGAGGACCTACGGCCACCTCTACCCGTCCGCCTCCTCCGAAGCAGTCAGGAAGATGGATGCGCTCATCCCGGAAAGCGCCGGCCTGGTCAAAAAGCCCAAACTGTCCCCAATAGACCAAAACGGCCCAGATAGCGATTTATAATGCCACGGTAATGCCACGGCAATAAAAAAAGGCCCCGTATCCATTGTGTTGCAATGGATACGGGGCTTTTGAACATTATTCCCACTCGATGGTGGCGGGGGGCTTGGAGGTGATATCGTAGACGATACGATTGATGCCCTTCACCTCGTTGACGATGCGGGTGGAGATCTTGTCCAGCACATCGTAGGGGATACGGGCCCAGTCGGCAGTCATGAAGTCGCTGGTGGTGACGGCGCGGAGCGCCAGGGTGTAATCGTAGGTGCGGCCGTCGCCCATGACGCCCACGGAGCGGGTATTGGTGAGGACGGCAAAGTACTGGTTGATGTTCTTGTCCTCGCCGGCGGCGGTGATCTCCTCCCGGTAGATGGCGTCGGCATCCCGGAGGGTGTCCAGCTTCTCCTTGGTCAGATCGCCGATGACCCGGATGGCCAGGCCGGGACCGGGGAAGGGCTGGCGCATGACCAGGTATTCAGGCAGGCCCAGCTCGCGGCCTAACTGCCGCACCTCGTCCTTGAAGAGCAGGCGCAGGGGCTCGATGATCTCCTTGAAGTCCACATAGTCGGGCAGGCCGCCCACGTTGTGGTGGCTCTTGATCACGGCGGCGTCGCCGGCGCCGGACTCGATCACGTCGGGGTAGATGGTGCCCTGCACCAGATAGTCCACCCGGCCGATCTTCTTGGCCTCCTCCTCAAAGACGCGGATGAACTCCTCGCCGATGATTTTGCGCTTGCGCTCCGGCTCGCTGACGCCGGAGAGCTTCTCCAGGAAGCGGGCCTCAGCGTCCACCCGGACGAAGTGGATGTCCCACTTGGAGAAGGCGGTCTCCACCTCGTCGCCCTCGTTCTTGCGCATCAGGCCGTGGTCCACGAACACACAGGTGAGCTGGCTGCCCACCGCCTCGGCCAGCAGTGCGGCGGCCACGGAGGAATCCACGCCGCCGGACAGAGCCAGCAACACCTTGCCGCCGCCCACCTTCTCCCGGATGGCCTTGATGGAGCTCTCCTTGTAGTCGCCCATGGTCCAGTCGCCCTTGGCGCCGCAGACCTCATAGAGGAAGTTGCGGATCATGTCCACGCCGTGCTCGGTGTGATTGACCTCCGGGTGGTACTGCACCCCGTAGAGGCCCCGCTTCTCGTCGGCAATGGCCACGTTGGGGCAGGCGTCAGAGTGGGCGGTGAGGGCGAAGCCCTCGGGCACCTTGGCCATGTAGTCCCCGTGGCTCATCCAGGAGATGCCCTGCTCCGGCAGGCCTTTGAAGAGCTTGCAGGCGGTGTCGTAATAGGTCTCGGTCTTGCCGTACTCCCGGGCGGTGTCCTCGTGGGCCTCGGTGACCTGGCCGCCCAGGGCGTGGGCCATGAACTGGCAGCCATAGCAGATGCCCAGCACCGGCACACCCAGCTCAAAGATGGCCGGATCAGCCTTGGGCGCGCCCGCCTCATAGACGGAGTTGGGGCCGCCAGTGAAGATGAAGCCGATGGGCTCCATAGCGCGGAGTTGCTCCAGCGGGGTCGTGTAGGGCTTGACCTCGCAATAGACGCCGCACTCGCGCACCCGGCGGGCGATGAGCTGGTTGTACTGGCCGCCGAAATCCAGGACAATCACGGTCTGATGGGACATCATCTTGCCTTCTTTCTCTCGTTTTCTCTCACGCCATGCCCATAGGCCCGGCGATATTTTTACAGTTTAGGATACCATATTCCGGCCTAAAGCGCAAGCATTCCGTAAAAAAGCCGCCGGACCCGGTCAGGTCCGGCGGCTTTTCAGCGCAGTCTTCAATCCACTTCCGCGCCGCCCCACTCCACGGCGGTGAAGTCGGCGCGCTCCGGCGCGGTTAACGTCTGGGGCTCCACCTCCACCGGCGCGTCCAGCCCCTTCCACGCCAGGAACACCCGGATCAGGGTATCGGGGGCCGGGTCGATGGTCAGCCCGGCGGAGTCGGTGTAGGCCTCGGTCTGGAAGGAGAGCAGATTGTAGGGGTTGCCCTCCAGCTTTGGCAGCCAGTAGATGATGAATTCGTCAGCCTCCCGCTCGGTCAGGCCCAGCCTGTCCAGGGCGTCCTCCAGGAAGGCCGCAGTGTCCTCCCCTGCCACGCAGAAGCCGGCGGAAAAGTCATACTCCGCCTCGGTGATCCCCTCCCAGAACAGGCAGTAGTACTCCCGCCCCGTGGCCGGATTGGTGAGGGTGCCGTCGGGCCGGGCCGTCACTGTCCACCCATCGCCGTACGCAGGATAGGTGGAGGTCAGCGTCCCATCAAAGTCCAGAGTGACGGTCACCTCCATCTCCTCCTCCGGGTAGAGGTAGAGCACCGGCTTTTCCGGCACCGCAACATTTCCACTGGAATTGCCGCACCCAGCCAGTCCCGCCGCCAGCAAAGTGAGCGCAAGCAGCAACAGCAGCTTCTTCATTGCACTACCTCCGCGCCGCCCCACTCCACGGCGGTGAAGCCAGCGCGCTCCGGCGCGGTCAGCTTCTGGGGCTCCACCTCCACCGGCGCGTCCAGGCCCTTCCACGCCAGGAACACCCGGATCAGGGTGTCGGGGGCCGGGTCGATGGTCAAAACGGCGGAGCTTGTGTACGCCTCCGTTTGAAAGGAGAGCAGATTGTAGGGGTTGCCCTCCAGCTTTGGCAGCCAGTAGATGATGAATTCGTCGGCCTCCCGCTCGGTCAGGCCCAGCCTGTCCAGGGCGTCCTCCAGGAAGGCCGCGGTGTCCTCCCCCGCCACGCAGAAGCCGGTGGAGAAGTCGTACTCCGCATCCGTGATCCCCTCCCAGAACAGGCAGTAGTATTCCCGGCCCGTGGCCGGATCGGTGAGGGTGCCGCCGGGCCGGGCCGTCACCGTCCAGCCATCCCCGTAGTCCGGGTAGGTGGAGGTGAGCGTCCCGTCAAAGTCCAGGGTCACAGTCACCTCCGTCTCCTCCTCCGGGTAGAGGTAGAGCACCGGCTTGGCGGCTAAATCGCCGCGCTCCTCTGCCGCTCCGCAGGCGGTGAGACCGGCAGCCAGCAGGGCTGCCAGGGATAAAGTCAGCAGTCGTTTCAAAGCATTTCCCTCCTGTCGTTGATATTCATTTAGACGAAGGGACTGGAAAAAGGTTCCCGGCTGGCCGGGTCAATTCCGCCCCGCCTTTTCCCTCCGCACGGAGGGAAAGAAAGCGGGGAAAATCCCGCTGCGGGAGCCCAGGGCATGGAGCAGTGGGAAGCAGACCAGAACGGTAACCAATTGAACCACTATAACATGATTTTCCGTCCGCTCCTCCTGACTGTAGCGTACCGCTTCTCCGGCCATGTCCACGTAGAAGTCGGTGCGGTCCAGGGGATAGCCGGAGGTGATCTGCTCCAGGAAGGCGGGGTCCTCCTCCAGGTCGGCCCAAATCACCCGGCCCACCGGGAGGACAACCTGCCCGGATGCGAAGTTCTCTCCATCCTGTACGCTCTCAGTATGGATGCGGGCAGCCACCCGTTCCCCGGAGGGGAGGGCCAAATTATAGAGATAGCTGCCCTCAAAATAGCCCGCTCCCTCGTTGCGGTAGGCAATACCTTGGGAGAGCACTGTGAAAGTATCCAGCTCCAGCAGCTCCGCGATACTCTGTGCCCGGGGAACCTCTGGCCCGGCAGGACTGCCCGCCTGGCCAGGAGCAGCGGAGTGAACCTCTGCATAGCCGTCATACGTGGCCGCGCTGAGGGCGGAGGCTGCGGCCCCCGTGCCCAGGGACACCAGATAGGCCACCAGCAGGCAGAGCCAGATATCAAAGCGAAGGCGGTGCAGACGCATGGCGGTTTCCTCCCCTCAGATTTCAGTGATGTCGATGGGGCGCAGCTCAGCGGCCCGGCCCTGGGTGCGGACGGTGAGCATGGCCCGGGCGGTGTCGATGGCGGTGATGCAGGCCACGGAGTGCTCCACGGTGGAGCGGCGGATCTTGAAGCCGTCGGTGTCGTGGCGGCGGCCGCGGGTGGGGGTATTGATGACCAGATCCACGGTACCGGAGGCGATCATATCCAGAATGTTGGGATGGGCCTCGGACACGCGGGCCACCCAGCGGGCGGGGATGCCCGCCTCGTTGAGCGCCTTGCAGGTGCCGCTGGTGGCGAGAAGCTCAATGCCCATATCATAGAAGCCCCTGGCGATGCCAATCATCTCGTCCTTGTCCTCGTCCTTGACGGTAATGATGATGCGCCCGCCCTTCTTGGGGGCCTTCATACCGGCCCCCTTGAAGGCCTTGAGCAGCGCCTGGGGGAAGGACTCGGCCAGGCCCAGGCACTCGCCGGTGGACTTCATCTCCGGGCCCAGGCCGGTATCCACGTCGGTGAGCTTCTCGAAGGAGAACACCGGCATCTTGACGGCGTAGTAGTCCGCCTCCCGGTAGATGCCCGTGCCGTAGCCCAGGTCGCGCAGCTTCTGCCCCAGCATCACCCTGGTGGCCAGGTCGATGATGGGCACGCCGGTGACCTTGGAGATATAGGGGATGGTACGGGAGGAGCGGGGATTGACCTCGATGACATACACCTGGTCGTCATAGATGACGAACTGGATGTTGACCAGGCCCACCACGCCCAGGGCTTTGGACAGGTCATAGGTGTACTTCAGGATGGTCTGTTTATGCTTGTCCTCGATGTGGATGGGGGGATAGACCGAGATGGAGTCGCCAGAGTGGACGCCGGCCCGCTCGATGTGCTCCATGATGCCGGGGATGAGCAGCTCCTCCCCGTCGAAGACGCCGTCCACCTCCACCTCGCGGCCCATGAGGTACTTGTCCACCAGGATGGGGTGCTCCTGCTCCACCTGGTTGATGATGCGCATGAACTCGGTGATGTTGCGGTCGTTGTAGGCAATCTCCATGCCCTGGCCGCCCAGCACGTAGGAGGGGCGCACCAGCACGGGATAGCCCACCTCGTGGGCGGCGGCCAGGGCCTGCTCGGTGGTGAACACCGTGCGGCCGGCGGCCCGGGGGATGCCGCACTGGTTCAAAATCTCGTCAAACCGCTCCCGATCCTCGGCGGCGTCCACGCCATCGGCGGAGGTGCCCAGGATGGGCACGCCCATGTCGGTGAGGGCCTGGGCCAGCTTGATGGCGGTCTGGCCGCCGAACTGCACCACCGCGCCCCAGGGCTTCTCCAGCTCCACCACCGCCTGCACGTCCTCGGCGGTCAGCGGCTCAAAGTAGAGCTTATCCGCCACATCGAAGTCGGTGGACACGGTCTCCGGGTTGTTGTTGATGATGATGGTCTCATAGCCCAGACGCTTGAAGGCCCAGACCGAGTGGACCGAACAGTAGTCGAACTCGATGCCCTGACCGATGCGGATGGGGCCGGAGCCCAGCACCAGCACCTTCCGTTTCTCCGCGCCATCATCCGCCCGGCTGGCCCCGGCGGCCTCGTTCTCCTGGTCGTAGGTGGAGTAGTAATAGGGGGTCTGGGCCTCGAACTCGGCGGCGCAGGTGTCCACCATCTTGAAGGCCGGGCGGATGCCGAAGGACTCCCGCAGGGCCTTGATCTCCTTCTGCTCCCGGCCGGAGAGGGCGGCGATCCACGCGTCGGAGAAGCCCATCTCCTTGGCCCGGCGCAGGGTGTCGCCGTCCAGATGTCCGTGATCCAGGGCGTCCTCCATATCCACAATGTTCTGGAAGCGGTCGAGGAACCACAGGTCGTACTTGGTGATCTTGTTGATCTTCTCCGGCGAGAAGCCCCGGCGCAGGGCCTCGGCCACCACGAAGAGCCGCTGATCATCGATGTTCACCAGGCGGTCCTCGATCTCCTCGGTATACAGCTCGTCCAGACCGGGCAGGCGGAGGGACTTCACCGGCAGCTCCAGGGAGCGGATGGCCTTCATCAGCGCCCCCTCGAAGGAATTGCCGATGGCCATCACCTCGCCGGTGGCCTTCATCTGGGTGCCCAGGGTGCGGCTGGCGGTGGTGAACTTGTCAAAGGGCAGGCGGGGCAGCTTGAGCACGCAGTAGTCCAGGGTTGGCTCGAAGCAGGCGGTGGTCTTGCCGGTCACCGCGTTGGGGATCTCGTCCAGGGTGTAGCCCAGGGCCACCTTGGCGGCCACCTTGGCGATGGGGTAGCCGGTGGCCTTGGAGGCCAGGGCGGAAGATCGGGACACGCGGGGGTTGACCTCGATGACCGCGTACTCGAAGGAGTCGGGGTTGAGGGCCAGTTGTACGTTGCACCCGCCCTCGATGCCCAGGGCGGAGATGATGTTGAGAGAGGCGGAGCGGAGCATCTGGTACTCCCGGTTGGCCAGGGTCTGGGTGGGGGCCACCACGATGGAGTCGCCGGTGTGGACGCCCACGGGGTCGATGTTCTCCATGGAGCAGATCTGGATGACGTTGCCGGCGGAGTCCCGCATGACCTCGAACTCGATCTCCTTCCAGCCGGAGATGCACCGCTCGATGAGCACCTGGCCCACCCGGGACAGGTGGATGCCCCGGTCGGCGATCTCCCGCAGGGAGGGCTCGTCGTAGGCGATGCCGCCGCCGGAGCCCCCCAGGGTATAGGCGGGCCGGACGATGACCGGATAGCCGATGCGCCCGGCGAACTCCACCGCGGCCTCCACGCTCTCCACCACGTCGCTGGTGACGCAGGGCTGGCCGATGGCCTCCATGGCGTCCTTGAAGCCCTGGCGGTCCTCCGCCTTGCGGATGGACTCCGGGCTGGTGCCCAGCAGGCGCACGCCGTACTTCTCCAGGATGCCCTGCTCGTGGAGGTTCATGGCCAGGTTCAGCCCGGTCTGGCCGCCCAGGGTGGGCAGGATGGAGTCGGGCCGCTCCTTGGCGATGACCTGCTCCACGCTGGCCAGGTTCAGCGGCTCGATATACACGTGGTCGGCGATGTCCTTGTCGGTCATGATGGTGGCGGGGTTGGAGTTGACCAGCACCACCTCCACGCCCTCCTCCTTGAGAGCGCGGCAGGCCTGGGTGCCGGCGTAGTCAAACTCGGCGGCCTGGCCGATGACAATGGGGCCGGAGCCCAGCACCAGCACCTTTTTGATATTGGGATTCTTAGGCATGGGCGCGTCCTCCCTTCATGCTGTCCACAAAGCGGTCAAACAGATACTCGGTGTCCATGGGGCCGGGGGCGGCCTCCGGGTGGAACTGGACGGTGAAGCAGTTGGGCCGCCGGTAGCGCAGGCCCTCCACGCTGCCCTCGTTGACGTTGATGTGGGACACCTCCGCCACCGCCGGGTCCACGCTCTCGGCGGTAACCACATAGCCATGGTTCTGGCTGGTGATGTAGGCCCGGCCGTGCTCCAGATCCTTCACCGGGTGATTGCCCCCCCGGTGGCCGAAGCGCATCTTGCGGGTCTCCGCCCCGGTGGCCAGGGCCAGGAGCTGGTGGCCCAGGCAGACGGCAAAGAGGGGCAGCTCACTCTCATAGAGCTTCCGAACCTCCGTGATGATCTCCACGTTGTCCGCCGGATCGCCGGGGCCGTTGGAGAGCATCACCCCGTCGAACCCGCCGGAGAGCACCGCCTCCGCCGGGGTGCGGGCGGGGAACACCGTCACCTCACAGCCCCGGTTCTGGAGGCAGCGGATCATGTTCTCCTTCACACCGTAGTCCATCAGGGCCACCCGGAGCCGCCGCTCCCCCAGGGCGGGGTACACCTGAGCCTCCCTGCGGGTCACCCGCTCCACGGTGCCCTCCACCCGGTAGGCCCGGATGCGCTCCAGGCACTCCGGGACAGAAAAATGCTCCGCACAGGTGATCATGCCGTTCATGGTCCCCTGACTGCGGAGTATTCTCGTTAAGGCACGGGTGTCGACGCCCTCAATGCCGGTGATATGAAATTGCTTCAAATAGGAATCCAGCCCGTCCTCGCAGCGGAAGTTGCTGCCGCGCCGGGCCAGGTGGCGGACGATGAACGCCTCCGCCCAGGGGCGGGTGGATTCGTTGTCCTCGTGATTGACGCCGTAGTTGCCGATGAGGGGATAGCTCATCACAATGCCCTGTCCGGCGTAGGAGGGGTCGGTCAGGATCTCCTGATAGCCGGTCATGGAGGTGTTGAACACCATCTCGCAGATCCGCTCCTCACCGGAGCCGATGCTGCGGCCCGCGAAGGTCATACCGTTTTCCAGGATCAAGGTCGCTTTCATCTTCTGCATCACGCCTTTCGTTCCCAAGTTATCTGTACGATTGTAACCGAAAACCTCCCGCCTGACAACACCCTTTTGCGCCCGGAAGCAAAAACCGTGGATTTGGACAAAAAGAGAGGGCGTATTGCCGATTTTCCCACGGCAATACGCCCCAAAAGTTAAAAATAAGATTTTGACCTCATTCTTTTTTTGCAGGAAATTCCTCCAGCCCGGGGCGCAGCTCCACCATCACCAGCTCCGGGCGGTTATAGAACCGGGGCAGCCGGGTGCTCTCCCGGGCCAGCCCCCGGCTGACGAGCAGGGTGGTGTCCCCCAGTGCATACCGGCCGCCGGCGTAGGTGGGAAACAGCCCCTGGTCGGGGGCAAACAGGCCGTTGAGCAGGCCGGGCAGCCGCCACTGGCCCCCGTGGGCGTGGCCCGCCAGCACCAGCTCGAAGCCCCGGCCCGCGTAGTCCTCCGTCCGCTCCGGCCGGTGGGTCATCAAAATGGAGCAGTGCTCCCCATCCAGGGCGGCGGTCACCGCCTCCAGCTGCTCCCGCCACCGGGTCTCGCCCACAGAGGGATCGTCAATGCCGCAGAGCTGCACCGTCTGTCCCGCCGCCGTTACCGTCACACAGTCCCCCGCCAGCACAACCGCGCCCCGTTCCTCCAGCCGGGCCTTCACCTCGTCCACCCGCCCCGTCCAGAACTCGTGATTGCCGGTGACATAATAGGTGGGCCATACCGCCGCCAGGGCCTCCACCGTGTCCAGCGCCCGCGCCTCCGGCATCCGGGGCTCGTCGTCCACGATGTCGCCGCACAACAGTACCAGGTCGGGTGACTGCTCCGCCACCGCATCCAGCAGCTCCCGCTGGCCCTCCCCATAGGCGCAGGCGTGCAGATCGGTGAGCACCGCCAGCCGCACCGGGCCGGTGAGTCTCCCGCTCTCCACCGTATAGGCGCGTACCAGCAGGCGGGCGTCCAGACCCGCCAGCAAAAACACCCCGGCTGCCGCCAGAGCGGCGGCCAGCACTCCTTTCGTCCGCTTTTTCATGCGTTCGCCGCTTTCTTTTATTGATTTTCGATATTATAACATCCATACCCTCCCAGCGTCAAGGCCCCTGCGTACATAATCCGCCCGGCGGCGGCCATACTGAACGGTGAACATTACCGCGGGAGGTCTTCTCATGGTCATCGCATTTCTGCGCACCATCATTCTCTACCTCTTTATCATCGTGGGCATCCGCCTCATGGGCAAGCGCCAGGTGGGCGAGCTGGAGCCCTCGGAGCTGGTGCTCGCCCTGCTTATCGCCGATCTGGCCGCCGTGCCCATGCAGGACTTCGGCATCCCTCTGCTCACCGGCATCATCCCCATCCTCACCCTCCTCTGCCTCACCATGGCCCTGTCGGTGCTCACCATGAAAAGCGTCCGCTTCCGTGCGGTGCTCTGCGGCCGTCCCAGCATCATCGTGGAAAACGGCAAGCTCCACCAGCGGGAGATGCAGAAAAACCGCTTTACAGTGGACGAGCTGATGGAGGAGCTGCGTATGAAGGGGATCACCGACCTCAATTCCATTAAATACGCCATTTTGGAGACCAACGGACAGATCTCCGTCCTCCCCTACGCGGCCCAGCAGCCCGTCACTGCGGCCCAGATGGAGCTGCACCCAAAGGAGCCCGGCCTGCCCCTGGTGATCATCAACGACGGCCGGGTGCTGGAGCACAACCTGCGCCAGCGGGGACTGGACGACATCTGGCTGGACCGGCAGCTCAAGGCCCATCACGTAAAGCGCAGCCAGGACGTGTTTCTCCTCACTGTGGATGAGCAGAACCAGGTCTACCTGGCGGAGAAGGAGGGGCGGGTATGAAGCGGCTGTGGATCGCAGCCCTGCTGCTGGCTGTCCTGTTCGGCGCAACGCTGTGCAACAACCTCTATCTGCGGGGCTTTACCGGGGCGCTGAACGCCCTTCTGGAGCAGGCGGAGGCCCGGGCGGAGACCGGGGACTGGGAGGAAGCCCGCGTCCTCACAGAGCAGGCCCTCACACAGTGGCAGTCCCGGGACAGCTACCTGCACATCCTCCTGCGCCATTCCGACACCGATCAGATCTATACCGGTTTTCAGGAGGTGCTCGAGTTCCTCACCTGCCAGGAGGCCGGGGAGTACTCCGCCGCCAACGCCCGGCTCATGACCCAGATCTCCCTGCTCTACGAGGCCGAACAGTTTACCCTGAAGAACGTCCTCTAGCCCCGGTTGACGGGCCGGGGAAAACCCGGTACAATGGCGGGTGAAAGGAAGGCTGATGCCCATGAACACACCCACCATTCTGCTCTACAATCTGGACAACCCCCGGGGGGCCAAAATCCGCCGTATGTGCCTGTCCCTGCGCCTGCGCACCGCCCTGGTGCCCAGGGAGTCCTACGGCCTGCCCCTGGGGGCGCTGGCGGAGGGGGCCGTCCCGGAGACGCCCTATTCCGGGGACGGCTTTGACGACGAGATGCTCCTGATCGTCAATTGCCCCGGCCCTCTGCTGGATCTGTTCCTCCAGGCGTTCCGCCGCCAGAAGCTCGCCCCCGTCCGGCTGAAGGCGGTGCTCACCCCCACCAACCGGGAGTGGGACTCCGTGGCCCTCCATGCCGAGCTGTGCCGGGAGCGGCAGGCCATCGCAGAGGGCCAGGCCGCCCATCGGAAGGGACAGGACGGGGAATGAAGCTGCTCATCTCCCCCGCCAAGAAAATGCGGGAGGACGGGGACTTTCTCGCCCCCCGGCAGGCCCCCGCCCTGCTGGAGCGGGCGGCGGTGCTGGCGGAGTGGCTGCGGGGGCTGGACTACACAGCCCTGAAAAAGCTGCTCGCCTGTAACGACGGCATCGCGGAGCTGAACTTCCGCCGCTTTCAGGAGATGGATCTCCGCCGCCCCGGTACCCCCGCCCTGCTCTCCTACGACGGCATCCAGTACCAGTACATGGCCCCCCACCTGTTCACCCGGCCTCAGTTCGAGTATGCCGAGACACACCTGCGCATCCTCTCCGGCTTTTACGGGGTGCTGCGCCCCTTCGACGGCGTGCTCCCCTACCGGCTGGAGATGGGGGCCAGATGCAGCACCCCCTTCTGCAAAAGCCTCTACGACTTCTGGGGCGATTCCCTGTACCGGACGCTGACCGCCGGCGGGGAGGACACCCTGCTCAACCTGGCCTCGGCGGAGTACGCCAAAGCGGTACGCCCCTGGGTAACCCCTCCCGTGCGGTGGATCGACGTGACCTTCGGCGAGACGGACGGAGACAAGGTGGTGGAGAAGGGGGTCTATGTCAAGATGGCCCGGGGGGAGATGGTACGCTTCCTGGCGGAGCGGAACGCCGAAACGCCGGAGGCGGCCCAGGGCTTCGACCGGCTGGGCTACCGTTTCTCCCCCGCCCACTCCACCGCCGCCTCCTACGTATTTTTGCGGGAGGGGCGGGCGAACTAGGAGGTCTCCATGCTCCAACGTCTGCTCTGTCTGCTGCTGGGCTATCTCTGCGGCTGCTTCCTCACCGCCGAGTTGGTGGCCCGCGCCCGCACCGGCAAAAGCGCCGCCGCCCTGGGCACCGGAAACCCCGGCATGGCCAATCTGGCCCACGAGCTGGGAAAGGGCTGGGGGGCGGTGGTACTGGCCGGAGACATCGCCAAGACCGCCCTGGCCTTTGGGCTGTGCCGGGCGCTCTTCCCCGCCCTGGGCGGCCTGTCCGGCCTGTGGGCCGGGCTGGGTGCGGTGCTGGGCCACAATTTCCCCCTCTGGCGGGGCTTCCGGGGCGGAAAGGGGGTGGCCGTCACCTGCGCCGCCCTCATCCTCTTCTCCCCCCTATGGGGGACGGCCGCCTGTCTGTCCGGACTGGCCGTCACCCTGCTCTCCGGCTGGCTGCCCCTGGGGGCGGTGGTGATCCCCGCCCTGTTTGTCCCCCCGGCCTTTCTCTGCCACGGCCGGGAGGCCGGGCTGCTGGCCCTGATTCTGGCCCTGATCATGCTCTCCCGGCACATCCGGGGGCTGGGCCGCATCCTCCGGGGGGAGGAGGAGCGGAAATTCCGCGGCCGCTGAGCCCCTTGCGGGGCAGCCGAAAAATATTGCGCATTCTACCATTCCGCCGGCGCTTTGTGGTATAATGGTGGAACAACATAGAACAAGAGGGATTCCGCCATGCACAATGAACTGACCAAAAAAGACATTCAAATGATGAAGGAAGAGCTGGACTACCGCCGCATCCAGCTCCGGCCCCAGCTCCTGGATGCGGTGAAGGAGGCCCGGGCCTTCGGCGATCTCAGTGAGAACTTCGAGTACAAGGCCGCCAAGCAGGAGAAAAACCGCAACGAGAGCCGCATCCGGTTCCTGGAGAACATGATCAAGACCGCCGTGGTGCTCCCCGACGCCGGGGCCAGCGACGGGGTGCAGCTCTACGACAGAGTCACCGTCTTTCTGGAGGACGAGGGGGACACCGAGGTGTACCAGGTGGTCACCACCATGCGGCAGGACGCCCTCCACGGCCTTATCAGCAAGGAGTCCCCTCTGGGGAAGGCCCTGCTGGGCCGGAAGGTGGGGGAGACGTTCCACATCCAGGTCAACGATACCTACGGGTATGACGCGGTGGTGAAAGCCATCGAGAAGGGCGCCGACGACGGCTCGGTGCCGCTGAACCGCTTTTGAACCAATGAAACTGTCCCGCGCCGGATGGCTCCGGCGCGGGACAGTTTTGTTATTCCACCCGCATTTGCAGCTCGGTGACGTACTCCTCCTCCCGGTTGGTGTCGTGGGCGTCCACCCGGTACAGCTCCAGGGGCGGCCCCGCCGGGCGGCGGCCCGCCGCCGCGATCCCCGCCAGCAGGACGCCGCAGTGCTCCTCCAGGCGGTCATAGGCCCCACGGTAATAGAGGCAGGCGTACTCCCCCGCCGGGAGGGCGTCGTCATGGGGCAGGCCCGGCTCCGTGAGGAAGAACACCCGGGAGAAGTGGTTATACACTCCCCGGGACAGCCACTCCTCATCCACCGCCGCCCCCATACACTGGCTGCCGATGATTTTGAGATAGTCCTGGTGGCGGTGCTCCAGCTTTTTCAGCAGGAAGTCGATCTCTTTTTCCAGGATGATGTCCTCCTCCAGGAACACGTAGGGCCGCGCCTCCTCCCGGCGGAAGAAGACCCGTCCGTCCTCCGCGGCGCGGTACTGCTCCAGCCTGGCCCGGCGGGCCCGCGCCTCCTCCAGAGCCGCCTCCAGCTCCGCCATGCGGCGGCGGAGCAGCGCCTCCTCCCGGTCCAGCAGGGACAGCGTCTCCCCCACCGACCGGCGCTCCAGATAGGTGCGGATGGCCCGGGTTGGGATTTTCAGCTCCCGCAGGGCGCGGATGATGTTGAGGGTACACACGTCCTGAATGCCGTACATGCGGTAGCGGTTCTCCCCCCGCACCGGGTGGAGCAGCCCCTTCTCCTCATAGTAGCGCAGGGTGTCGGGGCAGAGATTAAAGAGCTTGGCCAGCTCGTGGATCTGATAAAATTGCTTCAACTTTTTTCCCTCCGGCTCTTGACTTTCGGATAGTACGAGGGTTTAACATGATCTTAACAAGAGGGGGTTATGAACTTGAACCTGGTACGCCGCTTTTTCAAATTCACCGTTCCGTCCATCGTGTCCATGTGGATCTTCTCGCTCTACTCTCTGGTGGACGGCATGTTTGTGGCCTGGGGCGTGGGAGAGCACGCCCTCACCGCCGTCAACCTGTCCCTGCCCTTCGTGTCCCTGGTGTTCACCCTGGGCATCCTGCTGGCCACCGGCACCTCCACCGTCCTGTCCATCGCCCTGGGGCAGAAGGACGTGGAGCGGGCCCGCAACTACTTTAACCAGAACCTGTTCGTGGTCATCGCCGCCACCCTGCTCCTGGCGGTGCTGGTCCTGTTCAACCTGGACTGGGTGGCGGACTTCCTGGGGGCCACCGGGGAAAACCACCACCTGGTAAAGGAGTACGTGGGGGTCATCGCCTGCTTCTCCGTTTTTTTCACCGTGTCCTACAACCTGGAGGTCCAGGTCAAGGCCGACGGCGCGCCCCATGTCAGCATCATCGGCGTCATCTCCTGCGGCCTGATGAACGTGGTGCTGGACTACATCTTTGTCATGCATCTCCACTGGGGGGTGTGGGGGGCGGCCCTGGCCACCGGGCTGGCCCAGGCCACGTCCACGGCGGTGTTTGCCGTCTATTTTCTCACCCACCGCTATCCCCTGCGGTTCGGCCGGTTCAAGCCCGACCCCGGCGCCTACCGCCGCATTATCCCCCTGGGTACCGCCGACGGCCTCAGCGAGCTCTCCAACGGCATGGTCATCTTCCTGTTCAACCACATCATACAGCGTGTCATCGGCCCCGGCGCCCTGGTGTCCTATACCATCATCAGCTATGTGAATACCCTGGTGCTTAACAGTGTGATCGGCATCGCCCACGGCATCCAGCCCCTGTGCAGCTACCACCTGGGGGCGGAGGAGCGGCCGGTGTGCCACAAGTTCCTCACCTACGGCATCCGCCTGGCCGCCTGCTTCGCCGCCGGCTTCTTTGTCCTGTGCCAGGTGCTGGCCGGGGCGGTGGTGGGCCTGTTCCTCCAGCCGGACAGCGCCCTGTTCGCCTCCTCGGTGTCCGCTCTGCGGCTGTACTCCTTCGCCTTCCTCTTTGTGGGCTTCAATGTGGTGATCTCCGGCTTCTTCACCGCCATGGAGCACCCCATCCCCTCCCTGACCATCTCCTTTGGCCGGGGCCTGGTGCTGATCTCCGGCTGTCTGGTGGCGCTCGCCTTTCTCTTCGGTGCCAACGGCATCTGGCTCTCCCCCCTGGTGTCCGAGTCCCTCTGCCTGCTCATTACCCTGTTCTTCCTGATCCGCTACTTCCGCCGGGTTCGTCGGGAGGCCAGCGGGGAGAGGGATGGGATACCGGATGCCAGGCCGCTGGACTGAGCCTCCCCGCCGCCTGGCAAAACGGCGCATGGCAAAAGGCCATGCGCCGTTTCTGATTTATTCCGCCAGGAGCCAGCGCTCCACCGCCATGCCGACGCCGCCCTCCGCGTTGGAGCCGGTCTCATAGCGGGCGGCCTTCTTGGCCTCCGCCGAGGCGTTAGCCATGGCAAAGGACCACCCCGCCCAGGCCAGCAGTTCCAGATCGTTGCCCGCGTCGCCGAAGGCCATCACCTGTTCCGGCCCCAGCCCCAACCGGGCGCTCAGGGCCTGCACGGCGGTCCCCTTGTTGACGCCGGCGGCGGTAAACTCCAGATTTTCTGCGAAAGAGGTGACCATCTCCAGCGCGCCGCAGGCCGCCGCCCGTTCCATCAGGGATTTCCGCCGCTGGGGCAGCACGTAGAATATATGGAACTTTTCCGCCATCCGCCCCCGCAGGGCGGCGTTCAGCTCCTCCGGAAGGCGGGCATGCTCCCGGAGCACCTGCCGGAACTCGGGGGAGAAGGTGTGGGCCAGCACGCCCTCCAGCCGGTCCCGCTGAATCCAGCTCTCCCCCTCGCAGTACACCTCAAAGGGTACGCCCTCCTCCAGCAGCAGCTCCGTCAGCGCCTGCCGGGTCTCCTCGGGAAGGCAGTTGCGGTACAGCCACTCCCCCGTGTGCACGTCCAGCACCGCGGCTCCGTTGGACAGCACCGCGTAGCGCAGTACGCCCAGCTGCTCCGCTACCTCGTGCAGGAATCCCCACGGCCGGCCGCTGGCGACGGCCACCGCCGCCCCCCGCTCCGACGCCGCCCGCAGGGCGCGGATATTCCGCGCCGGCACCGTGGCGTGGTCGGCCCCCAGGAGGGTGCCGTCCATGTCCAGGCAGATGAGCTTGATGTCCGTCATTTCTTCCGCTTCACCGCATGGCGCACCTTTTCCGCGATGCCCTCCGGGGTGAGGCCGTAGGCCTCCAGGACGGCCTCCGCCTTGCCGGAGCGGCCGAACACGTCGTTGACGCCGTGGCGCACCACCGGCACCGGGTGGTGCTCGGCCAGGAACTCCGCCACCGCCGAGCCCAGGCCGCCCACCACGTTGGCCTCCTCGGTGGTGACGATGGCCCCGGTCTCCAGCGCCGCCTTGAGCACCAGCTCCCCGTCCAGGGGCTTGATGGTGTGCATATCCAGCACCCGGACGGACAGGCCCTCTGCCGCCAGGCTCTCCGCCGCCTTCAGCGCCATCTGCACCATCATGCCGGTGGCGATTACCGTCACGTCGGAGCCGTCCCGCAGGGTGACGCCCTGGCCCAGGTGGAAGGTGTAGCCGGGGATAGCGTCGGTGACACTCTCCACCGCCAGGCGGCCCAGCCGCAGATAGGCGGGGCCGTCATAGTCCAGCAGGGCGCGCACCGCCTGCCGCATCTCGGGGCCGTCGCAGGGGGAGACCACCATCATGTTGGGGATGGCCCGCATGATGGCGTAATCCTCGATGCACTGATGGGTGGCGCCGTCCTCCCCCACGGACAGGCCGCCGTGGGAGCCCACCACCTTGACATTCAGCCGGGGATAGGCGATGGAGTTGCGCACCTGCTCCCACGCCCGCCCGGCGGCGAACATGGCAAAGGTGTTGGTGAAGGGCTTTTTGCCGCAGGCGGCCAGGCCGGCGGCCACGCCGGTCATGTTGGCCTCGGCAATGCCCATGTTGTAAAAGCGGTCGGGATGGGCCTTGGCAAAGCCCTTGGTCATGGTGGAGCCGGACAGATCCGCGTCCAGCACCACAAGCTCCGGGTATTCTTCCGCCAGGGCCACCAGGGCCTCGCCGTAGGCCGCGCGGGTTGCAATCTTCTCTGCCATGCTTACTTTCCCTCCAGTTCTGCCACGCGGGCGGCCAGCTCCGCCCGGGCCTTCTCATACTGCTCGGCGTTGGGGGCCTTGCCATGCCAGCCGTAGTCCCCCTCCATGAAGGACACACCCTTGCCCTTCACCGTCCTGGCCAGGAGCACCGTGGGCTTTCCCTTGCAGGCCGCGGCGGCAGCAAACGCCTCCGCCAGGGCGGCGTAGTCGTGGCCGTCCACACGGATGACGTTCCAGTTGAAGGCCTCAAACTTCTGATCCAGCGGCTCAGAGGGCATCACGTCCGCCGTGGCGCCGTCGATCTGCAGGCCGTTGACGTCCACCACGGCGCACAGGTTGTCCAGGCGGTACTTGGCCGCCGCCATGGCGGCCTCCCACACCTGGCCCTCCTCGATCTCGCCGTCGCCCAGCAGGGCATACACCCGGTAGTCCCGGCCGTCGGCTTTGCCCGCCAGAGCCATGCCCACGGCCGCGGAGATCCCCTGCCCCAGGCTGCCCGTGGACATATCCACGCCCTTGACGTGGCGCATTTCGGCATGGCCCGACATGTGCCCTTCAATGCGGCGGAACTGCTTGAGCTCCTCCAGTGGAAAAAAGCCCCGCTGGGCCATAGTGGAGTAGAGCGCCGGCGTACAGTGCCCCTTGGAGAGCACAAAGCGATCCCGCTCCGGGGCCTGCGGAGCGTCGGGGTTCACCCGCATCACGTGGAAATACAGGGTTGTGAGGATATCCAGCGACGACAGGGAGCCGCCGATGTGTCCCGACGCCGCGCCGTACACCATATCCAGCGCCAGCAGCCGGGAACGCGCCGCCGTCAATGCCAGGTTTTGAACCTTTGCCTGTTCCATCCGATTCACCTTTCCCATTTCTCAGCCCGATGGCCGTATTTTGAACTGTCTGTATTAAGTATATCGTACCAGGCCCGCGCTTTCAACTGGCGAACTGTAAAAAACATTGGTTTCTCTGCGCGGCTTTGGGGAAAAAAGGGGGGCCGGCAGGGCGCGCAGGCGCCCCCGGCCCCTTATTTCTAGTGGATGTTCTTCATGGTCATCCATCGCTTTGAGCGGTAGAACCACCAGCCCACCGGCACCGAGCTGGCCACGGCGACGCCGCAGGCGATGTAGACGCCGTAGATGCCCAGGAAGTGCTCCAGGACGACAGCCAGGATCAGCCGCACCACGATGCAGTTGAGGAAGGAGTTCCACATGATGAACACTGTATGCCCTGAGCCGGTGGCCAGGGTGTTGTAGGTAAACATGCCGGCGTAGAAGAGCTGGCAGACAATCTCAATGCGCAGGTTGACCACCGCCCAGTGCTGCACCTCCGGATCGGGGGTAAAGATCATGGCAAACTGGGGGGCAAACACCTCGGCCACCACGATAATCACCGCCGCCATGGCCAGGGCCAGCTTCATGCAGGTCTTCATCACCTGCTCGGCCCGGTCATAGAGGCCCGCTCCCAGGCACTGGGCGCACATGGTGCCCGCGCCAGTGGTCAGGGCGGAGAGGAAGAGCTGGCAGAAGTCGCGGATTTTGTTGGACACGCCGTTGCCGGCGGAGACGGTGACGCCGTACTTGTTGATGAGGGTGAGCACCACCAGCCAGGAGATGGAGGCGATGGTCCACTGGAGGGCTACCGGAAAGCCCAGCTTCAGGGTGCGTTTGACCATCTCCGCCTCGGGGCGGAGATAGCGGGGCAGCAGGCCCAGATCCGCCCGGTGGCGCAGGGAGAACACCAGAGCGGTCAGGCAGGATATCGCCTGGCCGATCACGGTGGCCAGGGCCGCCCCCGCCACCCCCATGTGGAACCCTGCCACGAACAGGATATCCAGCACCACGTTGAGGCTCACCGACGCAATGATGCAGTACAGCGGGATGCGGGAGTTGCCCACCCCGCGCAGGATGGCGGAGAGGGAATTGTAGACAAAGATGAACAGCAGGCCCACGCCGCAGATGCTCAGATAGGCGGTGGCCTCCTCCAGGGTGGGGGACTGGAGCAAAATCAGCAGCGGACGTCCCAGCAGCAGAATGCCCACAGCAAAGAGCAGGCCGGCGATGAGGCCCACGGTGAGCATGTTGCCCGCGGCTTTCCGACGGTTCTCGTGGTCGCCGCTGCCGAAATACTGGCCCACCAGCACATTCCCACCCACTGTCAGCCCAATGGCCAATTGGGTGAGCATATTCATAATGATGCTGGCGTTGTTGATGGCGGAAATTCCCACATCACCGATGTAGTGCCCGGCGATGATGATGTCCGTGATACTATAAATAGCCTGCAGCAGGCTGGACGCCACCAGTGGCAGGGCATACCGGACCAGCTTGCGCGTGACGCTGCCCTGGGTAAGATCCTGTTCTACAGCGGGCATAGCGTACCCCTCCTTATATGCGTTCAATTCCCCGTTTCTTTACACGTTGTTAAAGTTTACTGCGGATTTCCTGGCAAGGCAATACTAACTTTTTTGTCACCACCACACAAAAACGGACGGCTTCCGCCGCCCGTTTCCTTATAATTCCCTATAATAACGCAATATACGTTTACTCCTCGCCCTGTTCCACGCCGCGCCGGCGCTCCCGCCCGGGCCAGAAGTTGTTTTCCCGCATGATGTCACCCAGTGCGTCCACATACTTCTCCGACTTGTGCACTACAAAGGCATCCGCATCGATGGGGATTCTGCGGTCGTGCATCTGGCGGATACTCCAGATATAGAGTATGTCCAGGGCAGGAATGAGCTGCTCCCCGCTGGGTGTGAGCACATACTCCACCTTGGGCGGCACCGTGTCGTAGGAGATGCGGCGGATCAGCCCCGCCTCCACCAGCTCCTTGAGCTGCTGGCTGAACACCTTTTCCGAGATGGGCAGGATTTTAAGCGTCTGGTTAAAGCGGATACTGCCGTACGTATAGATTTCATGGAGGATGGTCATCTTCCACTTTCCGCCGATGCAGTGCAACACATAGTGATAGGGATTAGTCGGTGTGTCAAAATTGTCCGCTTTCACAGGCGTTCACCTCATTTTCTTTTGTGATACAACTATATAAAGATAGACCTGCATTATCATATCACACCCCCACCACTCCCACAAGGAAAACTTTTTCCGCCCCACTGTAACGCGCCAAAATTTTTTGCTGAAATTTGTGCAACCTATCCAACTTCCACAGAGATACACTTTTGTACCGAATAGTTTACACAATATCCCTTTTTCTCTTTTATTCGAATTATACAATTTCGGAGCACTTACCTTTTGGTACGTGCAAACCTACAGGTTATCTACTTACATAATTGTGGGTATTGCACAAATTTTTATTTTCCGATACACTACGGCTCGAAAAGGAAAGCATAAGTTCCAATTCATCGCATTGGTTTCCTGAAAATGCTGACATAAGAAGGAGCGGATTTCAAATGATCAAGCGTACTTATGAAGAGCTGGAGCCCTATTTCCCCGCCGGTCATTTTGGCGTGACCTGCAAGCGCTACCACGGCAAGGACGAGACCGGCGCCCAGAAGTTCTGGATCGGTGTGTCCGAGTTCGAGCCCGACGGCGGTGCTGACTGGGCCTACGACGACAACCCCCTGGAGAAGGTCTACTTCGTCCTGGAGGGCGAGATGACCGTTACCGACAAAGACGGCAACAAGTACGTCATCCACAAGAACGAGTCCATCTCCTTCCCCCCCAACGAGGGCCGCGGCCTGAAGAATGAGAGCGGCAAGCCCGCCAAGATGCTGGTCATCATCAATTATCCCGACGCGCAGTAAGTAAGAGGAGGAAGCAGAAATGGTCAACGTGAAGAAAGAGTTCGTCGACAACATGTTCTCCGTGAAGGGCAAGGTCGCCCTGGTCACCGGCGCCACCGGCGCTCTGGGCTGCGTCCTCTCCAAGGCTTACGGCTATGCCGGCGCCAAGGTGTTCATGACCGGCCGCAACGAGAAGAAGCTCCAGGCTCTGGAGGCCGAGTTCAAGGCCGAGGGCATCGACTGCGCCTACGGCGTGGCCGATCCTGCCGACGAGGCCCAGGTAGACGCCATGATTAAGGCCTGTGTGGCCCAGTACGGCGAGGTCAACATCCTGGCCGTCACCCACGGCTTTAACAAGCCCCAGAACATCCTGGAGCAGTCCGTGGCCGACTGGCAGTATATCATGGATGCCGACTGCAAGAGTGTCTATGTAGTGTGCAAGTATGTTGCCCAGCAGATGGTCGACCAGGGCAAGGGCGGCAAGATCGTGGTGGTCACCTCCCAGCGCTCCAAGCGCGGCATGGCTGGCTACACCGGCTACTGCACCTCCAAGGGCGGCGCCGACCTGATGGTGTCCTCCATGGCCTGCGATCTGAGCGCCAAGTACGGCATCAACGTCAACTCCATCTGCCCCACCGTGTTCCGCAGTGATCTGACCGAGTGGATGTTCGATCCCGAGTCCGCCGTGTATCAGAACTTCCTGAAGCGCGAGCCCATCGGCCGTCTGGCCGAGCCTGAGGACTTCGTGGGCTACGCCCTGTTCCTCTCCTCCGACGCCTCCAACTACATCACTGGCGCCAACTGCGACTGCTCCGGCGGTTACCTGACCTGCTAAGCCTGGAAGGAAGTCGAGCAGCATGAAAGAAATCAAGAACATTCTCATCTGCGGCGCGGGCATGATGGGCAAGAACATCGGCTATGTGTTTGCGTCCAACCCCAGCTTCCAGGTGGGCATGTACGACCTGTACCCCACTGATGTGGAGGCGGGCATCCGCACCAACACCAAGCAGCTTCTGGACAAGGGCGTCATCACCGAGCAGGAGCTGAGCGACCGCCTCTCCCGCATCTCCTTTACCAATGACATCGACAGCGATCTGGTGAAGAACGCCGATCTGGTGATCGAGGCCGTCTTCGAGGACATGAAGATCAAGCGGGAGACCTTCGCCAAGCTGGAGGCGCGCTGCCGCCCCGACACCATCTTCTGCACCAACTCCTCTGTCATGAGCCCCAGCGAGATCTCCGCCGAGCTGAAGCACCGTGAGCGCTTTGTAGGCACTCACTTCTGGAACCCCGGCCACCTGATCCCCCTGGTGGAGGTGGTCAAGTCCGACGCCTCCAGCGACGAGGTGGCCCAGACGGTGATGGAGGTGCTCCGCTCCGTGGGCAAGAAGCCCGTGCTGTGCAAAAAGGACGTGCCCGGCTTCATCGCCAACCGCATGCAGCACGCCCTGTGGCGTGAGGCCATCTCCATCGTGGAGAACGGCATCGCCGACGCCGCCACCGTGGACGAGGCGGTGCGCTACTCCTTCGGCCTGCGGCTGCCCCAGCTCGGCCCCATGGAGAACGCCGACATGGTGGGTACCGACCTGACCTATAACATCCACGACTACATCCTGCGGGATCTGGAGGACTCCCACGAGCCTTCCCCCCTGCTCAAGCAGCTCCGCGATGCGGGCAAGATCGGCTTCAAGACCGGCGAGGGCTTCCAGAAGTGGACGCCTGAGCAGGTCGCCCAGTCCAACGCCGAGCTCAATGAGTATCTGATTCGGATGCTCTACGGAAAGTAAGGAAAGTGTGTTCCGCGACTCACATGCCATAGATAGAACGAGAGAATAAGAAAGGAAGCGATCCCATGTCGAAACAGCCCCAAGCAGCAGCCCAACTGAAGGGCACTCCGCTGTGGCGTATGAGCAAAAAGTTCAATTTCGCCGCAGAGAAAATTATTCCGGACTCTTTTGTGTTCTGTATCATCTTGACCTTCCTTGTGTTCGTGCTGTCCCTTCTCCTGTGCGGCAAAAGCCCGCTGGAGCTTCTGGTGGGATGGTGGGACGGCCTGAGCAGCCAGTTTACCTTGGCTTTCCAGATGGGCATTATGGTTGTCGTGTGCGCCACCTGCGCCCGCAGTCCACAGGTGAACCGTCTGCTGAACAAGATGTCCAGCATGGTACACAGCCGGACTACGGCACTGGTGCTGATGATGATCTTCGGCTATGTCACCTCTATGATGAACTATGCCTTCTGCACCATAGTTACTCCCATCCTCGCCATGCAGCTTGCCAAGCATGTCCGCGGCCTGCACTTCCCCATGATGGTGGCTGGTGGATATACCTGCATGATTCTGGGTCAGTGCCTGGGGCCTTCCGCCACCCTGTATTCCAATCTGGCTACTGAGGGCAGCTCTTATGCTCAGATTGTCGGCCAGACCATGAGTGTGGCTGAGACTTGCTACAACCCCATGAATATCATCCTGTTTACGGTTCTGGCAATCGCATTTACCGTTATTGTCGTGTTTACCCGCCCTGGCGAAGACGAGCTGGTGGAGCTGCGCGATGTAGCCACCCAGGCCGATGTGGAGCCAAAGAGCTATAAGAGCACCAAAAAGGCCGAAACCCCTGCGGAAAAGATGAACACGTTCCGCCCCATTATGTGGCTGGTCGGCGCCTTCATCTTTGCGTATGCCGTCTACTCCTTTGTCACCAAGGGGTTTCTGGGAAGCCTGAACATGAATTTTGTGATTTTCCTGTTTGTGGGTGTCAACTGCTTCCTCTTCCCTGAGCCGCATCAGTGGATGGAGGCCCACACAGACTCCATGCATCTGGCCACGGATATCATCCTCCAGTTCCCCTTCTATGGCGCTATCATGGGCATGATGTATCTGGACGGCGGCTTGGGTTCTGTGCTGGTCAATGCTATCACGTCTGTCGCCACCGCTCACACCATGCCGATCTTTACCTTCCTGTCGGCCTGCCTGGTAAATCTGTTTATCCCCTCTCAGGGCGGACAGTTTACCGTGCAGGGACCGCTGATTGTGGAGGCTGCAAAGGCCATACCCGGTACCGACCTGGTCAACTGCCTCAATGCGTTTGTGCTGGGCGATGAGTGTACGAACCTGCTTCAGCCCTTGTATGTCATCCCTGCCCTGTCCGTAGTTGGCATGAAGCTGAAAGATGTATGGGGCTTTATGGCATTTATCTGCGTGTTCTGGATTGGCATCACCTGTCTCGGCCTGTATTTTATCCCCATGTTTGTCTGAATGAAACGCCTCATCACGAGTTAATGCTGGGAACATACCCGTGCTGTTGCACCCCCTTATTTGAGTGGCAACTAGCAGCCGGTGAATGCTCCTGCTGTCTGGCTGGCGCTTAAGTATCGGCACTCCTTGGAATGATCAAAAAACGTTTATAGCCCTTCTCAAAAAGCAGAACCCCGTCAGAATTCACAGATTCTGACGGGGTTTCTTTCGCGGCCTGATTCCTTTCCGTTTTTGTCTGACCCAAATGGGATTTCAGAGCAGTCTCCACGTGGCTTTGGCCGCCTGGCGCTGGGAGACCGTGGTGACATGGGCGCAGGGTTCCGGGGTAAACCACGCAGAGAAGTCCCCGGACAGCCCCACCCGCTTTAGCACTTGGTGAAGCATATGCAGAACACTGTCCGGGGAGGCCGGCACACCGGCAGGACTTCGGTTTCCTTACCTCCGTTGATACGGGTGATCTGCCGCTTAACCCGGAGGTCACCCCTCTCCAAATCAATGCATTCCCATTTGGAGCCCGGCAGTCCTCACCGACAGAGTCCAGTGGCTGGTTCTGGGTACACCAATACGCCGCCCTTTTTTGCTTTCCGCAGGAGGGATTGGGGGTGCTTTAACGACAGAGGCTTCATCGCCTGGTGCTCCAGCCTGGGCAGGGTCCAGCTTTTCGGCGGGGTGGCGGGGACCAGCCTTTGCGCTCTGACCAAGTTCATTACAGAGGAAGTGATCTGGCGGATATTTTGTACTATCTTGGGACGCAGGCCTCTGGGCTGTTCCTACGCTCAAGCCGTTCTATCCGTCCCTCGGGCAGAAGGTCCTTGTAGAGCTTCTCCAGCGGGCACCTCTCAACATTGGGCCTAGATTGTCAATATAGCCCTCAGCCAAAGGTGGATACGGGCTTCTGCCCATAAAAGCTGTCTAACGACCGCCCGCGGTAAGTTAAATGCTCCGCTATCCCGCCAAGTGGTAAAAAACAGCGCATTCACAGCAAGCGGCGAAAGGCAGGCTTACAGAGGCGGGGCATCTGCATAGGAGTCCCGATAGCGACGGCGATACTCCGCCGGGGTCAAGTTATAGTTTAACTCAAAAATTTTATAGAACTGTGTAATATTACTGTAACCTACCTCTTGGATAATCTCATTGATGCTCCGCTGGGAGGCGATCAGCAGCTTTTGAGCATGGGCCAGCCGTAGCAGTGTGACATAGGACTTGAAGGAGATCTGCATCTCATCCTTGAACAAATGGCGAAAATAGGACTCATTTAAATTCAGATGGCTTGCCACCTGAGAGAGAGTCAGATGTTCGGTGTAGTGGTCGTTAATATATACCTGGGCCTCAGCAATCTTTGGACTAAAATTGGGGACATGCTGGACGTTTTCCAACGAACTGCGGGCTTGAGACAGGGCCAAAAGCACCTGCCGCAGCAGAATGTCCAATTCCATTTGGTAGAAAGGACTCCGCTTGGCATACACCTGATAGGCCCTGCGGATGAGTTCGCCCAGCCAGTCGGCGGCCGGGTCGTCGGCATGGATGCGGTTTTGAAAACTCAGGGGGTTATAGTTTAGAAAACGCAGATACTGGCTGTCTACTGCTTGGCTGCCAGGAGCAGAGATAGCCGAGGGAAGGAAAATCAGAAAGAGGTATCGGCAGTCCTGGGTTCCGTCAGAGATGGCTACGTGGCTCTCGTAGTTATTAGAGATGAAGATGTCACCTGGCTTCACAGGGTAGACCTTGTTCAGATAAACAAATTTCCCTGTTCCTCCCACGCACAGGCCGATCTCGTGGTAGCGGTGCCAGTGCATAGGGTCCTTATTTCCCATCACTTGATAGGGGAACAGATGGATGGGGAAGGAGGGGTCAAATTCATATTCCCAGTTAAAACGTTTCGTGGCGTGCACCTCCCAACGCGGCGACAGAATAGAGCTCTTGGAGTTCTGACGGGGACCAACTGGGGAAAGAAGGAAAAACATATTTAAAAATACAAAAATTGATCTATAAAGGAAGGATTTATCCTAGTGCTTAAGTACTATGATAGCACAGACCTGTAAAAATTCCAAGAAACCAGCCGGAATTGTTATAAAAAGTACCGGAAATGGGATTGATTCTATCGGAAGTGGATTGTAACATATAGACAATAAGAGCGCAGTTTCATTAAGAAAGTTTGATGTTATTGTGCTCCGATATTGAAAGGAAGTGTATGGAATGAAAAAGTGGATCGCGTTGCTCCTGTCCTGTGTTATGCTCCTGGCGATGGTAGCCGGCTGCGGCGGCACCCCTGCAGAGAGCCCGAGTCAGTCGGGCGGCGCTGGTGAAACTGCCCCCCAATCCGCGGCGCCGGACGGTGAAACCAAGACTTACAAGGTTGGCTTCTCCAACGTCTGGGTGGGCAACACCTGGGGCGTACAGTGCGTCAACGAGTTGGAAGCCTATCTGCGCAACAATGAGCAGATCTCCGAGTACTATATCTACAATGCCGATAACGACGTAAACAAGCAGATTTCCGACATCGAGGATCTGATCGCCAAGGGCGTGGATATGTTGATTCTCCAGCCGATCTCTGCCGAATCCGTGGCGGCAGTGGTAGAAGAGGCCTACGACGCGGGAATTGTGGTGGTAAATTGTACCTCCCCCCTGTCGGATGCTACCGATAAATACAACGTGTCTGTGGTGGCCCGGGATTACGACTTCGGCTACGTGGGCGCCAAGTGGCTGTGCGAGGAGTTGGGCGGCGAGGGCAATATTGTCTGCCTGGATGGCATGGCCGGCCTGTCCAGTGCTGTGCTGCGCATGCAGGGTGCCCAGGATGCCTTTGCCGAATACCCCGGCATCAATGTAATTGCCTCCGAGTATGCCGACTGGGACTATGCTACTGCCAAGCCTGTCATGGAAAACTTGCTGGCCGCTTATGATGACATCGACGGCATCTGGTCTTCGGGCGGTGATATGACCCGTGCAGCCATCGAGGTGTGGGCCGACTCCGGTCGGGACTGGATCCCCATGATGGGTGAGGACTGCAACGGCTTTCTGAAACTGTGGAGCGAGTACAAGGACGACGGCCTGTCCTGCATTGCCACCTCCCTGCCAACTTGGCTGTTTGCTTACGGTGCCGAGCTTGGCCTGGAGATCCTGAATGGTACCTATGAGGGGGAGAAGGACATTATCGTGGAGATTCCCACCATTACCAATGACCAAGTGGACGACTATGTTCGCTGGGATCTGTCTGACAGCTTCTGGTGTGGCACCAAAATGACCGAGGAGGATATTGTGGCTCTGTACGGAAACGGAAACGACGGCTCTCAGGGCCTTACTGGCGAGGGTGTAGCTACAGATCACTGATGGATCACTGATGGCTGAAGAGAGGCCGGAGCCCACACACATTACCGGAGTGCATGCATAGCCGTGGAAGGCCGGCTTCCGGCATCACTGGGAAAGGGCGAGAAGGGTGACCTGATCGCCTCTTTCCTCACCTCGTAGCGGGAGGATGAGCGTATTGGAACAGGACTATCTGGAATTCTTACATATCACAAAAAACTTTCCCGGCGTTACAGCCCTGGATGACGTGTCCATGTCGGTACATAGGGGAGAGATCCACGCCCTGGTGGGTGAGAACGGGGCGGGAAAGAGCACCCTGATGAATATACTGGGGGGGAACCTCCAGCCCAACGGAGGGGAGCTCCAGCTGGATGGTCATCCGGTAAAAATTTCCAGCCCCATTGACGCATACAGAAAGGGCATTGGTTTCGTCCACCAGGAGTCAAACCTGCTGGAGAACCTATCGGTGTGTGAAAATGTGTTTCTGGGGCGGGAACGGGTTCTCTCCCTGGGGCGCACCGACCGGAAAGGCATGTGCCGGGAGATCCGGGAGTGCTGCCAGCGCTTGGGATATCAATTGGAGCCGGAAAGGCCGGTAGCGGAACTAAACCTGGCTGAGCGGCAAAGTGTGGAGATCGTACGGGCTCTGCTGGGCAGCCCCCGTGTCCTGATTCTGGACGAGCCCACAGCCGCTCTGGCGGAGGACGAAGTGGCCCGGCTGTTTCGAATCGTTCGGGAACTGCGGCAGGAGGGGGTGTCTGTGCTATATATTTCCCACCGGCTGGACGAGATCATGGAGCTGGCCGACCGGGTAACGGTACTTAAGGACGGCAAGCTGGTGGGCACCTTGGAGCGGGGGGAGCTGGACAAAGAGCGCATGGTCAGTATGATGGTGGGCCGCGTTATTGAGGACATCTACCCCGACCGCAGCCAGGTGCAGTTCGGCCCGGAACTGCTGCGGGTGGAGGGGCTGACCCTCCCGGGAAAGCTGGAGCACGTGAGTTTTTCCGTTCGGGCCGGCGAGATTGTGGGGTTGGGCGGCTTGGAGGGACAGGGCCAGCGGACGGCGATCAGAGCTATTTTTGGTGACCAGCGGTTTTCCCAGGGGAGTATCTCTGTGGAGGATACCCCTCTGAAAAGCGGCGGAATTGCCGAGCGCATCCGCAATGGCGTGGCCTACGTCACCCACGATCGGCGGGGGGAGGGGCTGGTGCTTACCCAGTCCATCCGGAAGAACAGCGCCCTGGCCGCCTTGCGGCGGCTATGCACTCTCATGGGCCTGGTAAAGGAGGACGAGGAGCGAACCCAGGTGGCCGAACAGATGGACAGTCTCCAGATCAAGGCATCCTCTATGGAGGAGTTGGTATCCCACCTATCCGGAGGCAACCAACAGAAGGTGATGCTGGCCCGGTGGCTGATGACGAAACCCAGAGTGCTCATCATCGACGAGCCCACCAAAGGCATCGACATCGGTGCCCGCATGTCCATCTATCAGATTATCCACCAGCTTACCGAGGCGGGGATCGGCATTTTAATGCTTACCAGCGATATGGTGGAGCTGATTGGCCTGTCTGACCGGACCCTGGTGTTCTATGAGGGTAAGATCGTCAAAGAGCTGTCCCGCGGCGAGATCACTGAGGAGCGGGTCATGAAGGCCGCCAGCGGCATGACGGAGGAGTAGGCTTATGAAACAACTGGAAAGGATCCACCGCAAACTTGCCGCCACCCCCCAACTCAGCAGTGTGCTGACCATCTGCGGGCTGCTGCTTGTGGTGTTCGCCTCCATGTGCGTGTACTCGGAGAGCTATCGTTCCGCCTATAATGTCACCAATGTACTGGTGCAGTGTGTTCCGCTGGCGTGCGTCAGCCTGGGGCAGACCCTGGTCATCATCAGTGGCGGTATCGACCTGTCTGTGGGTTCGACCATCAGTGTGTGTACCGCCATTGCCGCCCGCCTCATGGGCAGCGACAACCCGGCGCAGGTGCTCCTGGGTGTGGTAGTGGTGTTTGCCTTTGCCGCCGGCGTGGGTTTGGTCAACGGTGCGGGAGTCAACTATCTCAAGGTGCCGCCCATGATTACCACACTGTGTACCAGCACGATTCTGGAGGGTGTGGCACTGTGGATACTGCCCGTGGCGGGGGGCAAAATCAACGCCGATTTCGCCCGGGTGATCTACAAGAAGTGGGACATCATCAGTATGCCGCTGCTCATTCTGGTGGCGCTATTTCTGGTGATGCGCTACCTGCTCTATCGCACCCGGACGGGCACCAGCCTGTATGCTATCGGCCGCAGCAGAACCATTGCCGCCTCTATGGGCATCAAGACCACCCGGGCCAGCATGAAGGCATACGTGCTGGCGGCCCTGTGTGCCGCGGTGACAGGACTGCTGCTGGCCTCCCGAATGCGGGTGGGGGACCCCACCTGTGGGGCCAACTACGGTATGGATTCCATCGCCGCCACCGTGATTGGCGGGACTTCCCTGGCGGGCGGTACTGGACTGCTATCAGGCACAGTGGCAGGAGCGTTCCTCATCGGCATGCTGTCCAATGTCATGAACAACCTCAACGTGAACCAATTTTACCAGTACGTGATGAAGGGAGCCCTTCTCATCGCGGCCATGGTGGTTTACTCCATTTCAGATCGGCTGGAGGTGCGTCGCCGTGCGTCATAATCTGCTGTTGAACCGCTCGAGGGGGACTGCCTCCCTCCAGCCGCTGGTGTTGCTGGCCATCATCGTGGTGATGACCGGCGCCCAGGCTGTTCTGGTGCCCGGCTCCCTGACGGTGGAGCAGATGCTCATCATCTCACGCCAAGCGTCTGCTCTCGGCATCATCACCCTGGGTCAGGCGGCGGTTATTCTGGTGGGGGGCATCGACCTGTCCGTGGGTGCCACCGTCATGATGGTAAACATCTTCTGCATATCGGCAATGCAGGGCAGTGATGCCAATGGTCCATTGGGGCTGCTGGTGTGCCTGTTTATCGGACTTGCCATTGGTACTGCCAACGCCTTCGGCGTGCTGTTTCTAAAGATTGCCCCCTTTGTCATGACCCTGTGTACCACTACCATCTGCGAGGGCATCTGCTACGTTTACACCCAGGGCTCACCGACCGGCAGCGCGGCCCCCTTTATACGTGCCCTCGGGACCGGCCGCCTGTTCGGCATCCCTTTTTCCACGCTGATCTGGCTGGCTCTGGCGGCCGCTATGTGGGTGGTGCTGCGCTTTACCGCCCTGGGCCGCAGGCTGTACGCCGTGGGCGGCAGCCCCAAGGCTGCCCGACTCAGCGGCATCGCCAATGTCCGGGTAGTGGCCGGGGCCTATATCTTCTGCGCTCTCATGTCCGCTGTGGCCGGCCTGATCCTGACCGGGTACCACAACATTGCTTCCCTGACCCTGGCAGGGGACTACTCCATGAACTCGCTGGCTGCGGCCCTGATTGGCGGCAACGCCATTGAGGGCGGTCGGGGCGGCGTTTGGGGTGTGGTGCTGGGCTCCTTTTTCATGATGCTGCTCATGGCTATCCTGACCATGCTGGGCATCAGCCAGGTGGGCAAGCTGATCATTCAGGGCTGCATCATATTAGCAGTGGTGGCTGCCCAGCAACTGTGGAAAAAGGACTGAAAGGAGCGGGCAAATGCGCATCGGAATCAATCAATTCTGTTTTCCAGCCCCCTGCGACGTGTCGGAGGCCCTGCACCGGGCCAAGGGACTGGGCTATGACTGCATGGAGATCTGCCTGACCGCCGACCGGAAGCCCGGCCCGGCGGTGGGGAGTGTCACCGATGCCCTGGATATCAGCGGCTATTTCAACCGGCTGCTGCACGAGCACGCAGGGGAGGCGGAGTTTCTCCAACTGCGCCGCATGGCAGAGGAGGTGGGGATTCCTCTATGCAGCGTGGGCGGCATCATCAGCTTCTCCATCTATCCCCTGACAGCCCGGGAGCCGGAGGTCGTCCAAACGTCCATGGATGCAGTCCGGCGGATGCTGGACGCAGCTCAGGTGCTGGGAGCGGCCTCTGCTCTGGTGATCCCGGGTGTGGCCACTGAGGATATGGCATACGAGGAGGCCTACACCACCGCCCAGGAGAGAGTGTCTGAACTGGCCGACTATGCCCCGTCGGTGGGACTGATGATCGAAAATGTCTGGAATAACATGCTGTATAGCCCACTGGAGCTGGCACGGTTTGTGGATGAGATGGGGCGGAAGAATGTGGGCATCTGCTTCGACATAGCCAACGCCCGGCGCTTCGGCTACCCAGAGCAGTGGATCCGTACCCTGGGCGGACGGATTTTGGAGTTCCATTGCAAGGACTACCGCATGTCGGTGGACAACATCAACGGTTTTACCAACCTGCTGGACGGGGATGTAAACTATCCGGCGGTGATGGCGGCTATCCGGGACATCGGCTTTGACGGGGATCTGATTGTGGAGCTGATCCCGCCGGCCCATCACCTGGTGGAGCGCACCCTCCGCCATGCGCTGGAGACCCTGCGGGAGCTGTGTCAAATGAATGGAAGGAAAGGATGAAAACAGGATGAAAAAATACGGTGTCATGATTGTGGGAACCGGGTGGGTGTCCGGCGAGCACATCCGGGCTTTTGAAATGACGGAGCGGGCTCAGGTGACGGCTATTGTCTCCCGCAGCCGGGAGAAGGGGGAGGCCAAAATGCGAGAGTACGGCCTGGAGGGCCGCTGTAAGGTCTACACCGACTATCAGGAAGGTCTAAAGGACCCCAATGTAGACATTGTGGTCATCTGCACGCCAAACGATATGCACTGTGAGCAGACCATTCTGGCTGCCGAGGCGGGGAAACACATCCTGATTGAAAAGCCGGTGGCCCTCACCTGGGAGGACACGAAACGAATGGATGAGGCGGTGCGCAAGGCCGGAGTCAAGACGCTGGTGGGCTATGTTCTCCACTACAACCCCTTGTTCGTCACCGCCAAGAAGATTCAGAAGGACTTCATCGGCGAACTGAAGTACGCGGAGACCGACTATTTCCACCGGGTTATGGGTGATATTCCCTGCTATCAGTGGACGTGCAAAAAGAGCGTAGGGGGCAGCTCCCTGTTGGCCGGCGGTTGCCACGCCGTGGATGCCATGCGGTGGTTTATGCAGGACGAGGTGGTGTCCGTCTACGCCCAGTCCAGCAAAATGCGCACGGATCTCGAGTTTGACGGTACCATCTCCATTATCCTGAAATTCAAGAACGGTGCGGTTGGTAAGGTGGGCAGCAGCTATGACTTCATCAGTCCCTATGTGTTCAATCTTCACCTGTGCGGCACCAAGGGCACCCTCTGGAATGAAAAGTTGTGGTCGCCCGGCCAGATCACGGAGCAGCGGGATTACATGGAATTGCCGGTGCTCACCCCTAACAGCGGTGATGTGAAGCACCACCCCTTCCCTGAAGAGGCAGCCCATTTCCTGGACTGCATCATCCACGACAGGGAGACAGACTGCCCTATGTCCGATGCGGTCAAAACTCAGGAAATTGTCTTTGCCGCTGACCTGTCCGCCGCCACCGGCGAGGTCGTACATCTGCCTTTAAAATAATAAACTTCGGGAATAACCATACATTCATTCTTTGCAGTCATAAACCTGTCGGAATCCATGGGCTCTGACAGGTTTTGTTTTGCGTTTGTCCCCTTCTTAGTCTGAATTTTGCTTTTTGGGCTTTACCCAAGCCGTAATCCGTACGGGATTTTGGAGCAGTCATGACTGGAGACTGACAGAGAGCAGAATGCCGCCATGGCTGCCTGGCGCTGGCAAGTGGTGGTTGCGTGGGCGTAAGCGTCTAAGGTGGGCTCTGCTGACCGGAGCTGCTTCAGGAGACCACCTGAGTCTGTTCGCAGGCCAAGCTGGCCCACACGAGGCCAACTGCCGTTCAAAACTCCCTGTCATGGGTATGACCTTGCCCTCAGACTGAGGCCGACGTATGGGATTTGGGGCCCTTGCCGCACTTCAAGTGCCCCGTTCAGCGTTTCACTGCATCCAGTTCCCACCGGCATTATTTTGGTGCAAAGCATGCGGTGTTCCAACAGTTGCGTTTCTTTGAAAAAGAAGTATATAATATACAAAACCGTTTCAGGCACGAATCTACGCGGCAACAGGGGGTGGGACGCGATGACCTTGCGGGAGATCATGAAAACCAATGTCGGGCCCGAACGCTTAGAACCATCATTACCCCAGGAGACGGAGATTCATCATCTGCGTCCAGAGGCGGTGGATGAAGGCGTGGTCTATGAGGTTGTGAATGAACTGGGGGATAAGGTGGGGGAGCTGGCAGGCAGCCAACTGGCCTTTCTGGTCCGCCGTGCGGTGGAGCTGGACCTGAATGAACTGCTCAACGCCATCGAGGACGGCGTGGTAGTGCTGGACCGGGAAGGTCGAATTTGCTATGAAAATGAGGCGTACAGCCGCATCATTGGAGTACCCATGCGCAAGACCATCGGGCGGGATATGCATGTCATTGAGCCGGATGCTCTGCTGCTTCGGGTGCTGGAGAGCGGAAAGCCCGACGCCCGAAAGTGGCACTGCATCAAATCGGTGGGGAAATATGTATCTATGCGCATGTTTCCCGTGTGGCGGAACGGTGTGGTGGCCGGGGCCTTCTCCATCTTCCGGGATGTGACGGAACTCAACCGTCTTGGCATGGAAGTGGAACGGATCACCCAGGTGGCCGAGGAATTGACGAGCCAGTTGGATGTAGAGCTCTCCAGGTTTCAGATGATTGGACAGGATCCTCAATTTCGCACTCTTTTGTCCCGTGCTGTCACCGCCGCCAAAACCGACGCGACGGTGCTTATTCGGGGGGAAAATGGTGTGGGCAAGGAGGGCTTTGCAAAGCTGATTCACCAAGCCAGTCCCCGAAGAAATAGGCCTTTTATAACGGTCAACTGCGCTGCCATCCCGGAGGCGCTCATTGAGAGCGAGCTGTTCGGCTATGAGGAGGGCTCCTTTACAGGGGCAAGGAAAGGGGGGAAGCTGGGCAAGTTTGAGCTGGCCCAGGGAGGTACCCTCTTTCTGGACGAGGTGGGGGATATGCCCCTGATAATGCAGAGCAAGCTGCTGCGGGTGCTTCAAGGGGGGGAGATTGAGAAAGTCGGGAGGGAAGAAAACGTGGCGGTGGATGTGCGAATTGTGGCGGCCACCAATCAGCCCCTGGAGGAACTGATAGAACAAAGACGGTTTCGGGCCGACCTGTACTATCGCCTCAATGTGGTGCCCCTCTCCATACCGCCGTTGCGGGAACGGCAGGGCGATATTCTCCCTCTGGCCTATCACTTTCTGGACCGCTACAACGAACGATATCAGAAGTCGGCCGTTATCAGCCGAGGGGCCGCACAGGCGCTGCTGTCCTATGATTGGCCGGGTAATGTACGGCAGCTCCAAAACTGCATCGAGTCGGCCGTCATTCTGTGTGGTCAGGAGGAGATCGACCCGGCCGACCTTTCTCTGGGCACGATCGCCAGACCGGTTGAGGCGGCCCAGCCCGCAGAGACGCGGCAATATGGAACCCTGCGGGAAGAGACCATCCGTTTTGAGGGACAGTTGCTGCGGGCGGTGCTGGAGCAGTGCGGCGGAGACAGGGATGAGACTGCCCACCGGCTGGGCATCAGCCGGCGCACATTTTACCGCAAATGGTCGGAAACTCAGCTGTGACAAAAATGGCACAAGAGACAAATTTGACACCAATAAAAGGACAGATTTGACACAGGCGGGGTAGTCCTGCGTATCATACGCAGGACTACCCCGCCTGTTTTCTTAGGGGCCCAAGGGAAAGTGGCGGTTGGTCAGGAGTTGGCACGCAAGTTGCTTTTTTGTGGGTGTCCAAACAAACACAAGCCTTCACACATTTTATTTAAAAGAAAGGGGCAAAAACATCCATGAAGAGCAGCAGCTATTCCGGATTTTTCAAACTCTCTGTTGAGGAGCGCATGAAGGAGGTGGCCGAGTTCTGTGCACTGACGCCGGAGGAGCAGGCCATCCTGAAGGAGGCTGATTCCCTGGACATGGACAAGGCCGACCACATGATTGAGAATGTAATTGGCCGCTTTACGCTCCCCATGGGCGTGGGAATCAATTTCGTAATCAACGGCAAGGATTACGTCATCCCCATGGTTACGGAGGAGCCATCCGTGGTGGCGGCCTGCTCCAATGCAGCCAAGATGGCCCGGCCTGGCGGCGGCTTCACTACCGACTATACCGGCAGTGTCATGATTTCCCAGATCCAACTGCTGGACGTGCCTGCCCCCTTCTACGCCAAGGGGAAGATCCTGGAGAACAAGGAGAAGATCGCCGAGATCTGCAACGCCAGGGACCCCATGCTGGTGAAGCTGGGCGGCGGCGTGAAGGACGTGGAGGTCCGGGTGCTGGACTCCCTGGTGGGCCCAATGGTGGTGGTTCACCTGCTGGTGGACACCGGGGATGCCATGGGCGCCAACGCGGTGAACACTATGGCCGAGGCCGTGGCACCCTTCCTGGAGGAGCTCACCGGCGGCCGCGCCGAGCTGCGTATCCTCTCCAACCTGGCAGACCACCGAATCGCCCGCGCCCGCGCCGTCTTCAAGAAGGACGCCATTGGCGGGGAAGAGGTTGTCGATAAAATGATCGCCGCCTATGCCTTTGCCGCCGCAGATCCCTACCGGGCGGCCACCAACAACAAGGGCATCATGAACGGCATCATCCCCGTGGTCATTGCCACCGGCAACGACACCCGCGCTATCGAGTCCGGTGCCCACGCCTACGCCGCCCGCAGCGGACAGTACTCCCCCTTCGCAACCTGGGAGAAGAACGCCGACGGCGATCTGGTGGGCTCCATCGAGATGCCGATGGCCGTGGGCCTCGTGGGCGGCGCCACCAAAATTCACCCCGCCGCCAAGGTGGCAGTGAAGATGCTGGGCGTCAAGACCGCCGGGGAGCTGGCCCAGATCATTGCTGCCGTGGGCCTGGCTCAGAACATGGCCGCCATGCGGGCTTTGGCCACCGAGGGCATTCAGCGGGGCCACATGTCCCTCCACGCCCGCAACCTGGCCGCCACCGCCGGCGCCACCGGAGAGCTGCTGGAGAAAATTGTAAAGCAGATGGTATCTGAAAAAAATGTCCGGCTGGAGTACGCCCAGGAGCTGGTCAAACAGTATCAGAAGTAACCGGAGGGAGGCACGCGTATGTTAGCCATTCTGGTGTCCCTGGCGCTGCTGATCGTTCTCACCTTCCGTAAGATCAACATCGTGGTGGTGGGCATTGCCGCCGCCGCAGTCATGGCCCTCCTATCCGGTCAGCCGGTGGTGACCGCAGTCACCGATACCTATATGACAGGGGCCGCCCAATTTGTGAGGGACAACTTCCTGCTCTTCTTTTTCAGCGTCCTGTTCGGAAAGGTCATGGAGGAGACAGGGGCGGCTGCCTCCATTGCCAAATTCTTGGCTGAGCTGTTGGGGGAGAAGTTTGCCATCCTGGGCGTCATTTTCTCCGGCGCAGTGCTGGTCTATGGCGGTGTCACCACTCTGGTGGTGGTGTTCAGCCTGTATCCCATTGCCCTCTCCCTGTTCAAGAAGGCCAACCTGCCCCGCTATCTGCTGCCCGGCGCGATTGCCGGCGGTTGCTTTACCTTTGCCTGCGCAAACTTTCCCGGCACGCCCAATCTGGTCAATGTGATCCCCACCACCTATCTGGGGACCAACACCATGGCGGCCCCTCTGGTGGGCGTGATCACCGGAATTGCTGTCATGCTCATGGTGTGTGTTTACTTCCTGTGGGAGGCAAGTCGGGCCCGGGCCCGGGGGGACTGCTTTGTGGAGGACGAGGCCACTACCCAGAGCCTGGTCAAGGCGGCATCCATGGTGCGGCTGCCCAGCCCGATCATCGCCATCCTGCCCATTGTGCTCATCCTGATCCTGCTCAACGTGTTCAAGCAGCATGTGGTCGTGGCCATGCTGGGCGGCATCCTTCTGTGCGTGGTGCTGTTCTTTCGGAATGTCCACGGTGTGCTGGACATGTTCTCTTACTCTGCCGAAAATTCGGCCATCGCCATCATCAACACTGCGGTGGTGGTGGGCTTCGGCTCGGTTGTGCAGGCCTCTCAGGGATTTCAGAAGCTGCTGGATTTCGCCACCAGTCTGGAAAATATCCCGCCCCTGCTGGCCTTCGGCCTGATGACCACCATTCTGGCCGGCGCCTGCGGCTCCGGCTCCGGCGGTTTGGGTATCGCCCTTTCCGCCATGGCGGACAAATACATCTCCCTGGGCCTGGCCCCGGAGATCCTGCACCGGGTGGGCTCCGCCGCCTCCGTTGGCCTGGACAGTCTGCCCCATAACGGCGCGGTAATCACCCTGCTGACTATCTGCGGCCAAAGTCACAAGGAGAGCTATAAGTACATTTTCTTCCCCACGGTTGTCTTTACCCTGGCCGGCATGTTTCTCTCCATTGCCCTGGGGACCGTGCTCTATCCCATCTCATAAGGAGTTATATCATGGAACTAAAATTGCCTGAACAGATTGACGTTATCGACATCACCATGCGGGACGGGCTTCAGAATGAGGAACACTATGTGCCCCTGGAGGCCAAACTCTATCTGGCTGACAGGCTGATCAAGGCCGGCTTTAAGCGCCTGGAGGTGGGCTCCATCAGCCATGTGGCCTATGTGCCGCAGTTTAAGGACGTAGACGAGCTGCTGCTCAAGCTTCCCAAGGACGTGGACGTGGAGTATACCGTTCTGGCCCTCACCCCCAAGGCCATCGAGCGGGTGGGCGGCCTGCTGGATCGGGGGGCCAAGATCGACCGGGTGCTCACAGGCCAGATTGCCACCAGCGAAGCATACGCCATGAAGAACATGCGCCGTACCCACCAGCAGCTCTTTGACGAGGCAGAGAAGAACGTGAAGGCCCTCCACGATATGGGCATCAAGAGGGTGGCTGGCAACATCGGCACTGTGTTCGGCTGCCCGATCCAGGGGAAGGTATCCATCGAACGGGCCTACGAATTTGTGGATCGTATGTTTGATATCGGCTTTGACGAGGTAGAGCACTCCGATTCCGACGGTATCGCTACACCCAGGGACATTGCAGACTACTTCCAAGTCATTTTGGAAAAGCACCCAGACCCCGCACGGCACTCCTTCCATATCCATGATATTCGCGGCATGGGCATCGCCGGGTACTACGCAGCCATGCTGGCTGGTATCCGCACCTTTGACTGCACCGTGGGCGGCATCGGCGGTCAGGTGGCAAACTTTTTGGATGGTGTGCCGGTTAAGGGCGCGGGGGATTACTACTTTGACACCTGCCGCACCGGCTTGGTATCCACCGAAGACTTTATCACTATGGTCAATGGCATGGGTATCCATACCGGCGTGGATCAGGAGAAGCTCTACGCTCTCGGCCGCAATCTGGAAAAGATGCTGGGCCGTCCGCTTTACTCCTTTACCAGCACGGTGCGTTCCGGTTTGGGAGCATAACAGAAGCCACCGGCGGAGGTCTTTCGGTTTGTATGGGACTGGGCTGGAGACTGAAGTTCTAAGCGCAGGGACACCCGGAGCGTATATGGCGCGGTTGCCCGTCGGTGTCCGCTGCTCAAAACAGCTCGGTATAGATTTTGAGCACACGAGTCTCGTCCAGGGGGACGAAGCTGTTGTCCATCAGGCGGCCTTGGCCAGTGATGACGCTATGGGTGAAGTCCCGGAGGTCCTGCCTGGTGACGCCATACTCGTGGAGGGACCGCTTTGGAAGAAGCTGGTTGAGCAGATCTTCCAGGCGGTCATATACGGCTTGGGTGCCGCAGCCCAGAAGGCGGGCGAGAAATTCATTCATCACGGCAATTTCTCCATCCTGGCGGAGCTCCAGATAGTTTTTCAGCACACCGGTGAACATGGCGTAGTTGCTCTCGCCGTGGGCCACATGGTATTTTCCACCCAGCGGATAGCTCATTGCGTGTACCGCCGCGCAGCCGGCGGTGCCGAAGGCAATGCCGGCGAAGTTGGATGCCACCAGGAAATCATCCAGCAGGATATGCAGGGCCTCACGGCCCTCGGACACGAGGCGCTGGTAGCCATGGAGAATCATTTCGATGGCTTTGTATCCGAACAGCTTGGTGTAGGGGGTAGCCCTGGGGGACAGGGAGGATTCCACCGCATGCACCAGGGCGTCAATGGAGCTGGCGGCAAACACGCCGAAGGGCAGCCCCTCCAGCAGTTGGGGAATGAGCACCGCGTGGTCGGCATACATGGCCGGGCTCACCAGACCCAGCTTGGTGCCCAGACGGGTGCGGGCGATGATGGAGAGGTTGGTTACCTCGCTGCCCGTGCCGCAGGTGGTGGGGATGAGCACCAGCTCCCGCCGCTTATCCAGGGCGGGGGCCCTGTCAAACAGGGTGTCTACCCCCTCGCCGCTGGAGACTGCCAGGATCTTGGCGATGTCGAGCACTGTGCCGCCGCCAATGGCAATGACACGGGTACAGCCCATTCTGGCCGCGTCGGCCAGAATGGCGTCTACCATCACATCGGTGGGTTCTCCGGCGCCGTATTCCTCCTGATAGATGGTGTGAACCGGAAGTCCCATCTGGCCGAGGTAGGGCTCGTAGATGTATTTATTAGTCAGAACCAGATCCCGTTCTCCCGGATGAAATTCCTTTACAAAGTCCAGACAGGTCTCAAAGCGGTGAAGCGTGGGGCGGATTAGAAGTTCTACCATGGTGTTTCTCAAATCCTTTCAAGCTTGGTTTGTCTGCAAAACAGATGTGGTATCTGTTGTTGTCTGTATGCAAAATATATGCCAAATTGCACCCGCTCAGAAATTCTGAGCGGGTGCAATTTTACAGCAGGCCATATTTTTTGAGCTTGTACTGCAATGTCCGGCGGGAGATACCAAGGTATTGGGCGGTTTTTTCGCGGTGTCCGCCGTGCAGACGGAGTGCCATTTGAATGCGGAGATACTCCTCATTGAGGCATTCCGGGCCGGATTCCGGGGAGGGAGGCTCCAGCTGAAGCATGCCTGTGGGAATCTGGTTGATTTTGACCACGGATGACTCGCTCATAACCACCATGTGCTCTACAAGGTTGCGCAGTTCGCGGATGTTTCCCGGCCATTTGTAGTGATTCAGGATTTGATAGACGCGGCTTGAAAATTCCTTTTGAAGACCGTATTTCTGACAGAAGTGGTCTAAAAAGTAGTCGGCCAGGGGAGTAATGTCCTCCCGGCGCTCTCGGAGAGGCGGAATGGTGATGGGAATGACGTTAAGACGGTAATACAGATTCATGCGGAACGTTCCCTCCTTGACACACTGAGCGAGAGCCACATTAGAGGCGCAGATCAGCCGGAAATTCACGGCCCGCGGTTTGACTGAGCCTACCGGAATAACCGCTTTGGTTTCCAGAACCCGCAGCAGCTTGGCCTGGAGAGACAGCGGCATGGAGTTTACCTCATCAAGAAGGAGGGTGTTGTTGGCGGCGGCTTCAATCAGGCCGATCTTTCCGCCGGAGGCAGCCCCGGTGAACGCACCCTTCTCATAGCCGAAGAGCTCCGCCTCCAATAGGGATTCGGGGAGAGAGGTGCAGTTGATAGCCACCATCTGCTTTTTTCTGTAGGGGCTGTGCTGGTGGATATACTGGGCCACGATCTCCTTCCCGGTTCCGGATTCTCCCAGAAGGAGCACGGAAGCGTCGCTCTGCGCCGCACGTGCGGCCTGCCTCAGAACGCCCACCATGGCGGGACTTTTGGCAATCACCTCTCTGCGGTCGTCCCAATTGCCGCGTATTCCTGTAGCAATGGCGTTGATGGCCTTGGCGTGGCTGTATTTCTGGTTCATGGCATCAACCTGGATCTGGCAGGAGATGGCGTATACAATTTCACCCTGCGCGTTGAAAATAGGGGACACGGTTACCAGACGGCCCACCTGTTTCCCGTCGGCAGAAACTGTAACATGAATCTGCGTGACAGCCCGCTTCTCGTGGTAGACCTTGTCTACGACGCTCTCCTTGTAGAGTCCGCTTGCGATGAAGTCATATACCGTGTGATTTAAGTAGTCCTGACGGGTTCGCCCTGTGTATTGCAGGAGCGTCTTATTGACAAACAGGTATGTCCCTTTGTTATCAAAGATGATAATTCCAACATCCAGATTATCCAGGATGTTTTCCAGCCCGGGCAGATTGCTTGCCATAGCTTCCAGCCCTCCTTATGCGTTCTGCTCCTATGCGTTTCCCCTTTAAAACTATCAAATGGAGGGCAAAAAATCAACCACAATTGTAGTGAGTTGCACAGGCGCAATTGGAACTGCACATTGAAATACAAGGATTCCTGAGTGAGCATTTGCACAAAAATTGCATTGTCATGCCCTGAATGTGCAATTCCGGCGGGAAGTCGTGAATTTGCCTCGAGAAGTGGCCGAAACAGGGGGGAAAACAGGGGGATACGGGCTGGCATCCGGTTTGCTTCCTAAGGTGGTCAGACACGACCCATGTCCTGTCACACGATTTTAGCAAGGAGAAGGAGGACTGCAATTGATGAAAGCGGCAATTATGGGCGCTGGAGCAATGGGAACCGTCTTGGGTGCCTTTCTTACCAGAAACGGGTTCCCGGTGGATCTAATCGACTCCTATCCGGCCCAGGTGGATGCACTCAACGAAAAAGGGGCCGGCGTTGTTGGCTGTGCAGAGCTGACTGTCCCGGTCCGTGCACTGCTGCCGGAGCAGATGGAAGGGGTCTATGACCTGGTGTTTCTGATGGTCAAGCAGACCAACAATGAGGCGAGCCTTCGGGCGCTGTTGCCCCATTTGGGAGAGAACAGTACGGTATGTACCTTGCAGAACGGAGTGCCGGAATTAGCTGTGGCCGAGTTCGTCGGCCGGAACCGCACAGTAGGCGGAGCCTGCCGTTGGGGGGCCACGTTTGTGGAGCCCGGTATCTCCGAGCTGACCAACGCCCTCTCCGCCCGCACGGTTCTGTTTGAGATCGGGGAGATCGACGGACGTATTACCGACCGCATCCGAGCGGTGGCCAAGGTTTTGGGCCATATGGACAACGGCAAGGTGGAGATTACCGACAACCTGATGGGGGCCCGGTGGCTCAAGCTGATGCTCAACTGCTGCATGAGTGGCCTGTCCTCGGCCTTGGGCTGTACCTTTGAGTCGGTAATCTCCAGTGAAAAGGCGCTGGCCTGCACCTCCTATCTTGCGGCTGAGGTGGTCCATGCAGCGCGGGCCGCGGGCTTCCAGCTAACGGATACCAACGGACTGAATACCGCAGAGATCGCCGACTTTCAGACGGCGGAGGAGCTGGAGCGCTCCAAGGGCTACATCTACCGCAACTACTATCCCCTGCGCACCGCCAAGGCCAGCATGCTGCAGGATCTGGAGCGGGGCAAAAAGACGGAGATCCAGATGATTAACGGCTATGTCAGCGCCATGGGCCGCAAGTACGGTGTTCCCACCCCGTTCAACGACCTGGTAGTGAAGATAATTACTGATATAGAGGAGGGCCGCCGTAGAGCGGAATTCGGCAACCTGGCTCTGTTTGTCCTGCCGGAGTTGCAATAAGAAAGAGACAAAAAGGAGGAAAACCTATGTCCTACGTCCGCAACGACAGCCTGATGTACCAAATGCCGGTTCATTTCGGGCCCTGCGTAACTCCCCGACAGAACAAAGAAGGGAAGCGCTTTATCTATGACCAGGCTACGCGACTGACCAAGCATACTATTGTCTACGAAAGTGATCCGGAGGCCCTGTCCGCTGTCCTGCCCCAGCGGTTCGAGCTGGCTGCCCCCTACGTCATCATCAATATGAACATGCTGCGGGACGTGGCTTGGCTGGCTGGACACGGATACAACCTTACCGGCGTCTCTGTGCCCACCCGTTTCCATGGAGAAAAGGGGGTGGTGGAAGGCAACCTGCTTCTGGTTATGTGGGAAAACCATGCCGACCCCATTATTACCGGCCGGGAGCAGCTCGGTTACAGCAAGATATTTGCCTCCATCGACGACATCCATACGTACGGGGGGGTATCAAAGACGGAGCTGACCTCCTGGGGATTCCGCTTTCTGGAGCTGGAGTTTGATGCCAACCGCCAGCCGGAGAATCTGGAGGAGCTGAAACGGGTGCTGAATAACCCGGATAGTCAGGGCATCATGCACTATAAGTACATCCCGCGTACCGGCGGCGGCTTCACTCAGGCGGATGCGGAATATGTCTGCCTGAATCCGAAAGCAGCCAAGCTGCCTGACGACGTAAAGAAGTATCCGGCGGATCAGCTGACCTATATGGGCGGTCAGGTGCGCTGGCATATACCCACCTGGGAGGATATGCCCACCCAGTACCATGTGGCACAGGCTCTGGGCAGTCTGCCAGTCAAGCGGATCGTCGGCGCGGTACGTTCGGAGGGCTATACCCTGGGCGATCTTTATGGGCAGACCACCGTCATGTGAGGCCTGCGGAGAAGCAAAAGCAAAGAGAATGAAGGAGCGCATTACCACGGAAGGAGTGATTGTATGTCCCCCAGCGTTATCAGCCTGATCGGTATCCTGTTGGGCATGGTCATCTTGGTTTTCCTGGCATTCAAAGGCTATAATGTCATTATCGTTTCTGTTATCGCCGCACTGGTTGTGGCCGTTTTTGCCGGCACCGACATTCTGCCGCTGATTACAGACTCCTATATGACCAAGTTCGCTGACTTTGCAAAAAATAATTTTATGATCTTTCTGCTTAGTGCCGTCTTTGGAAAGCTCATGGGCGATTCCGGAGCGGCCGACACCATCGCCTACTCCATGCTGCGCGTGGTCAACCACGTTCACAGCCAGCGAACCAAGCAGTTGGTCGGCGGTCTGATGATCACCGCCATTGTAGCGGTTCTGACCTATGGCGGCGTCAGCCTGTTTGTCGTCATCTTCACCCTGATCTCCATCGGCCGCAAGCTCTTTGAGGAGCTGGACATCCCCTGGCGGCACTACCTTACCTTCCACGGCATCGGTTCAGCTACCTTTACCATGACCATGCTCCCCGGTACGGCAGCGCTTCAGAACATTATTCCCACGCAGTATCTGGGCACTACGCCAATGGCGGGGGCCGCCATCGGCCTGACCGGCGCTGCTATCCAGATTTTACTGTGTGTTCTCTGGGCAGCCTTTATACTCAAGCGTGCCCGCGCCCGGGGTGAGGGCTTCCGCCCCTCCGGCGAAGCAGTCAAGGCCGCCTACCGGGATGAGGATGAAAAGAAAGCCGCCGCAGGAGAAAGCCAGGTCGGCATACCTCTGCTGCTGGCCCTGATTCCTCCGGTTGTCCTGCTTCTGGTGCTCAATGTCTGCAAGCTGCATGCGGTTATCGCGCTCTCCTGCGGCATTCTGGTATGTCTGATCCTGTTCGGCCTGATCCTGCGCCGCCTGGATAACCTCAAGGCCACTCTGGCAGCCGGCGCGGTGAATTCCATTTCCACCATCGGTACCACATGTGCTGTAGTGGGCTTTGGAGGCGTGGTGGCTGCGGTCTCCGGCTATCAACTGATCCTGGGCTCTCTGACCAGTATCCCGGGCCCGGCCATTTTCAAGCTGATTATTGCCGTGAACGTGGCGGCCGGCCTCACCGGTTCCTCCTCCGGCGGCCTTTCCATCGCTCTGGAAAACATGCAGGATTACTTCCTGGGGCTCGGCTTGTCTCTCAATGTCATTCACCGCATTGGCGCCATGTCCTCCGGCGGACTGGACTCCATGCCCCACGTCAGCGGCTTTGTCAATAACCTTCAGGTGTGCCGCCTGAATCACCGCCAGTCTTACCCCTCTTATGCCATGGTCTGTCTGGTCATTCCCATCGTCACAACCTGTGCCTGTGCTGTACTGCTCCAACTGGGTATTCTGCCTGCTGTTTAGTGGATTTAGAAAAAATGGATTTGAACATTTGCAGAAAGGAGTCTATATTGTTATGGAGCTCAATCTGAACGGAAAAGTCGTCGTTGTTACCGGCGGCTCCAGCGGTATCGGGGAGGAAACCGCCATGGAGTTTGCCCGGGAGGGCTGCGAGGTGACCATCGCCTCACGCAGTGAGAAAAAGCTGGCGGAAGCCGCCGGGCGGTTCGAGGTCGAGGGCTTTCAGGTCCACACCCAAGTCGTGGACGTATCCAAGCCGGAAGATATCAGCGCCCTGGGCGAGAAGGTCTTTCAGCAGTTTGGCCGTATCGACGTGTGGATCAACAACGCCGGAGGGAATATCACCAAGCCCTTCCTGGAGCTCACGGTGGAGGACTGGAACTTTGTTATCAGCACCAACATGACTTCCGTATTTTGGGGTACCCATGTGGCAGTCGACTACATGAGACGGACTGGCGGCGGCGTCATTCTCAATACCTCATCCTACATGGCGCTTATTCCTGCCACACAGAAGATTGCCTACGCAGCTACCAAGGCGGGCATTGTGAACATGACCAAGACGACTGCCGGTGAGCTGGCCCCCTTGGGTATCCGGGTCAACTGTGTGGTGCCCGGCCTGATTCAGACGCCAATTGCGGCCGAGCGTATCGCTGCCAACCGGGAAAAGCTGTGTGCCCAGATTGCGCTACAGCGCTTCGGAGTCCCCTCTGATGTATCTCGTGTTTACACCTTTCTGGCGTCCGATGCTGCGGCATTCATCACCGGCGCCGCAATCGAGGTCAGCGGCGGAAAGCTCTGTGTCCAGGATATCGGCGCTCCCTGGGGAAAGCAGATCTGACCGAGGAAGGCAAATGGTAAATTTGTTTCTTTATCATCTGCTTGTATAGGACAGCCTCCACAGATGCTCCATTTGACAGATGGCTCTTACTTGTACGGAAGTCAAAGTTATAAATACTCTATATTTGAAACCAGAGAGAAGCAGCCGGGATGTGTGTGTTCCGGCTGCTTCTGTCAGATTTTAAATTTATTCACTGGCTTTCTTTGCATTCTGGCACTACCCCAAACCGTGAACCCTACAGGATTCCGGAGCTAACCGAGAGCGGACGCCCCTCATTCCCCGGCCGCATGGCGCTGGGAGGTGGTGGCCGCGTTGGTGCAGGCGCCTGGGGGGAGCCACGCTGACAAGTGCCCCTGCGTCCCGGATTGCGTTCCTGGTGTCCGCCCAGTCAACTGCTTTTTTTGATGAGCGGCTTATGGACGTTTGGAGCGTGTAGACGCTTTTCAGACCCGCATGAGTGGTGGGGCTCTTTACAAACAGAAGTGCCTATATTATCATAGGGGACATCTGGATAATAGGGAGGGTTTTTGTGGAACGTCTCACTTATACGGCGCTGGAACAGGGGAGATATGACGGATACCTGCTGCGGCAGGCCCCTGAGCGGGTACTCCAATTCGGTGAAGGAAACTTTCTGCGGGGATTCGCAGAACATTTCATTGACGTGATGAACGAGCGTACAGACTTTCAGGGTAAGGTAGTGGTGGTTCCCCCCGCCTCTGCCGGAAAGACCGGCCGCATCAACGATCAGGAGGGGCTCTACCAGCTCTGCCTGCGGGGGCGGCGCAACGGGGAGACGGTGGATCAGTGCCGGATAGTGAGTTGTATCAGCCGGGCGGTGGACGTGTTTGAGGAGTATGACGCCTTTCTCCGCACGGCCCATAATCCGAATATGCGCTTTATCCTCTCCAATACCACCGAGGCAGGAATCGTCTACGAGCCGTCCAGCCGGATGGACGACCGCCCCCCCGCAGGGTTCCCGGCCAAGCTCGCACGGCTGCTGTGGGAACGCTACCAGACCGGACTGCCGGGGTACATCATTTTTCCCTGTGAGCTCATTGCGGACAACGGCGGGACGCTGCGGGACTGCGTACTGCGCCACGCCCGGGACTGGGGGCTGGAGGCGGGCTTTTTCCGCTGGCTGGAGGAGGAGAACGCCTTTTGCAGCACTTTGGTGGACCGCATTGTTACCGGCTATTCCCCGGAGCAGGCCGGGGCGGTGGCGGAGGCCACAGGCCTGGAGGACAAGCTGCTGGATGTGGCGGAGCCCTTCGCCCAGTGGATTATTGAGGCTCCGGAGTGGGTGCAGGGGGAGTTCCCGGCGGAGCAGGCCGGTCTGCCCGTGCGCTTTGTGGCCGATCACCGCCCCTACCGGGAGCGGAAGGTGCGCATTCTCAACGGGGGCCACACTGTCCTGACCCCGGCGGCCCTCCTCTCCGGGCACACGCTGGTGCGCACCTGCATGGCGGACCGGGGGCTGAGGAACTTCCTGGATGGGGCGCTGTTTCAGGAGATTATCCCCACACTCTCCCTCCCCCGGGCGGAGTGCGAGGACTTCGCCCTGGCGGTGGAGGAGCGGTTTGACAACCCCTACGTGGACCACCGCCTGGTGGACATTGCCCTCAATTCCGTCTCCAAGTGGCGGGCGCGGGTGCTGCCCAGCGTGGAGGCCTTCCACCGCCGGCAGGGGGCGCTGCCCCTCCGGCTGGTATTTTCTTTTGCGGCCCTCTGCGCCCTCTACAGCCGGGGAGAGGGGGAGGGGTGCCCAGTGCGGGACGAGCCGGCTGTGCTGGATTTCTTCGCCCGGCGCCAGGCGGACGGACCGGAGGCGCTGGTCGCCGCCTTTGCCGCCAGGGTGGACTTCTGGGGCCGGGATCTGACAGAGCTGCCCGGCTTCGTCCCCGCCGCGGGGCGGGCCATGGCCCGCATCCGGGCCGATGGCATGGCCGCGGCGCTGGAGGCCTGCGGGAAGGAGGCGCTGAAATGAGCCGCTGCCTGCGTATTGCGCCAACAGACAACGTGGCCGTGGCCCTGGAGCCGGTGGCGGCGGGGATCCGCGTGGCGGTGGAGGGGGCTTCCGTTACCACCCGGGAGGACATTCCCCAGGGGCACAAGCTCGCACTGACCGCCATCCCCGCTGGGGCGGATGTGATCAAGTACGGCTATCCCATCGGACGGGCCAGGACGGAGATCCAGCCGGGCCAGTGGGTGCACACCCACAACCTGGCTACCCGGCTGGATGGGGCGGGCGCCCCCCAGGCTCAGGTGAGGGGTGGGGCCCCGGCCCCCCTGCGGCCCCGCTCCTTTCAGGGCTACCGCCGGGCGGACGGCCGGGTGGGAATCCGCAACGAGCTTTGGATCGTGCCCACCGTGGGCTGCGTTAACGGCGTGGCCCGGTCCATGGCCCGGCGGGTGGAGGACTATGCTAGGGGGCGGGTGGACGGAGTACACGTCTGGTTCCACCCCTACGGCTGCTCTCAGATGGGGGAGGATCAGGAGCACACCAGGGCCATCCTCTGCGGCCTGATCCGCCACCCCAATGCCGGGGCTGTACTGGTGCTGGGGCTGGGGTGTGAGAACAGCAGCATTGCCGTGCTGCAAGAGCGGCTGGGCCGCTGGGACAGCCAGCGGGTGGCTTTCCTGGAGTGCCAGGCCGTGGAGGATGAGCTGGCCGAGGGGGAGCGTCTGCTGCGGGAGCTGGCCGACCGGGCGGCAGCGGACCGGCGGGAGCCGGTGGGGGCCGATGAGCTGGTGGTGGGACTGAAATGCGGCGGCTCCGATGGCCTTTCCGGCATCACGGCCAATCCCCTGGCGGGCCGGGTGACCGACCGGGTGATCGCCATGGGCGGCTCCGCCCTGCTGGCGGAGGTGCCGGAGATGTTCGGGGCGGAGGGGGTGCTGTTCCGGCGCTGCGCCGACGAGGGGGTGGCCCGGGCCCTGCCCGCGCTGGTGGAGGAGTTCAAGGACTACTTCACCCGCCACGGGCAGGTGGTCTATGAGAACCCCTCGCCGGGCAACAAGGCGGGTGGGATCACCACCCTGGAGGAGAAGTCCCTGGGCTGTGTCCAGAAAGGGGGAAATACACCCATAGTGGATGTGCTCCACTACGGGGAAACTGTGCGCCGCCGGGGGCTGACGGTGCTCCAGACACCGGGCAATGACTTGGTGTCCGCCACCGGGCTGGCAGCGGCGGGGGCCCACCTGATCCTCTTTACCACCGGGCGGGGCACTCCCTTCGGCGCGCCGGTGCCAACCCTGAAGCTGGCCACCAACACCGCCCTGGCCAGCCGCAAGGCCGGCTGGATCGACTACGACGCAGGCGGCCTGGCCCAGGGGGACGCTTGGGAGCCCCACATCCAGGCCCTGCTCCAACTGGTGCTGGACACGGCCTCCGGCGCCCCCACCCGTGCTGAGGCCGCAGGTTATCGGGAGATCGCCATCTGGAAGGACGGCGTTACTCTTTAACCGATGTGGGAGCAGATAAAAATCCCCGCCGCAGATTCTCTGCGGCGGGGATTTTTGCACACTAAAAGGAACAGTGAATCATGGTATTGATGGCCTCCTGATAGGAGAGCTGAATGTGCTCGGACAGCAACCGGCAGGCATCTTCCGGGCGGCGCTCTAAAATGGCATTCAGGATATCAATATGCTCCCGATTACTGACCTGATAACGGCTTGGACGCCAGGCTGTGATGCGGATGAGGTTGAGATATTCCGTGAGGCTGCGCATGAGCTGGGAGGCATATTGGTTGTGAAGTGTGTCAACCAGCTTCAAGTGAAATTCGTTGTCCAGTTCAATAAGCGGCGCAGCCGTCTGGCCCGCGTTTCCGGCCTCGTCGTCCTGATGCTGGAGCAGCAGCGTGCGCATGTCCACCGCCCACTGGAGATCCACCTGGTGAAAGCACTGATGGAGAATCAGAGGTTCCAGCAGGGAGCGAATTTCAAAGATATCATGGATGTCCTTGAGCGTGGGGCGGCTGATTTCAATCCCTTTTCGGGGATGTATATGAACCAGCTTGTCCTGAGCCAGGGCAAGAACCGCCTCCCGGACGGGAGTACGTCCAAGCCCCAGCAGCGCCTGGAGCTGCGCCTCATTGATGAATTGTCCCGGGGTCAAATCTTTTTGCAGAATCATCGTCTTGATCTGGTCATACGCGACCTGCGACAGACTATCCCGCCGTTTATCCACCACTGCCGCCATTGGCATATCCTCCTGATACTCTATGTGATATATGACAGACACATAGAAAAATGGCTGTACTTACAACATCGTTGGTGTCATTATACCAGCATCTTTTCCAGGGGTCAAGGCTTTAAAGTGGGGAAAAATGGATAATTTTTGTGCTTTATTTACAAAATTTAAGGATGGGAAATGGCTATCTTGGCAAAATTATCGGTTTATGTCTTGACGGATGGAGGGAACTGTGCTACATTTTGGGCTAGAGATATATCACAAATATATTATAAAACAGATTGAACTCCTGCGGAAAGCAGGGCGGCCGGCGGGCCCGCGCATCGGGAAACGGCGGACTAGGAAGGATGGAAAGCCATGAGACCATTCCTGGATGAGGATTTTCTGTTGACCAGTGATACGGCGAGGTATCTATACCATCAGGTGGCGGAACGTCTGCCCATATTGGACTACCACTGCCACGTGAGCCCGCGGGAGATCGCGGAGGACCGGATCTTCCACAACCTGACCCAGCTCTGGCTGGAGGGGGACCATTACAAATGGCGGCTGATGCGGGCCAATGGTGTGGACGAACGGTATATCACCGGCGATGCCGGGGATTATGAGAAGTTTGAGGCTTGGGCCGGCGCCGTGGAGCAGGCGGTGGGCAATCCCCTGTACCACTGGAGCCATCTGGAGTTGCGGCGCTACTTCGGTTACACGGGACACCTGACGGCGGCCAACGCCCGCCAGGTGTGGGAGCACTGCAGCGCCGTCATCGGCGGGGGCCTGAGTGTGCGTGAGATCCTGCGTAAATCCAATGTGACCCTTTTGTGCACCACTGATGATCCGGCGGACACCCTGGAATGGCACCAGAGGCTGGCTGCCGACCATACCCTGGAAACCAAAGTGCTCCCCGCATTCCGGCCGGACAAGGCGGTTAACGTGGAAAAGGAGGACTTCCCAGACTATCTGGCCCGGCTCTCCGCCGCCGCAGGGGTGGACATCAACGGATGGGGGAGCCTGCTGGCCGCCCTGGATAACCGGATGGACTTCTTCGCACAGCACGGCTGCAAGGTGTCCGACCACGGCTTGGACAACCTGCGGTACGCCCCGGCCCGCCCGGAGGAACTGGATAGCGTGGTCAGGCGCCGCCTGGCGGGAGAAACCGTGACGGAAGAGGAGGTGCGGCAGTATAAGTGGGCGCTGCTGACCCACCTGGCACGGGGCTACGCCAAGCGGGACTGGGCCATGCAGCTTCACTTCGCCGCCCAGCGGGACAACAACCACCGTATGCACCGCCTGCTGGGGCCGGACACCGGCTACGACAGCATCGGCCCTGGGGTGAACCTGCCGGCACTGGCTGCTTTCCTGGACGGGCTGGATGAGACGGGGGAGCTGCCCCGCACCATCCTCTATTCCCTGGAGCCCAGCGACAACGCCGCGCTGGTGGCCCTGATGGGCTGCTTCCAGGGGCCCGGTACTGCGGGGAGGCTACAGCACGGCTCCGCCTGGTGGTTCAACGACCACAAGCCGGGGATGGAGGCCCAGCTTACCACCTTGGCCGCAGGCGGCTTGCTGGGCAACTTTATCGGGATGCTCACCGATTCCCGCAGCTTCCTGTCCTACACCCGGCACGAGTACTTTCGACGCATCCTCTGCAACCTTATCGGCCGGTGGGTGGAGGACGGCGAATTCCCCGATGACCCCGCCGCATTGGAGCGGCTGGTGGCCGGGATATCCTATCGCAACAGCATCCACTACTTCGGTTTCGAGCAGTATCACTTACGGGGGGCAGATACGGTATGAGTATGATCAGCGTCAAAGGGCTTCAGAAGAGCTTTGGCAAGCACGAGGTGCTCAAGGGCATCGACATCGAGATCCAGCCCGGCGAGGTGGTGGCCATTGTGGGCCCCTCCGGCTGCGGCAAGTCCACCTTTCTGCGCTGCCTGAACCTGCTGGAAAAGCCCACAGGGGGACAGATCCTCTACCACGATGTGGATCTGGTCAGCGCCGACGCCAGGAGCGCCAACAAGGTGCTCCTGGGCATGGGTATGGTGTTCCAGCAGTTTAACCTCTTTCCCCACCTGACGGTGCTGGACAACATCATGCTGGCCCCCGCCCTGGTTAAAAAGCGGGATAAGAAGGAGTGCGAGAGCCAGGCCATGGAGCTGCTGAAGACCGTGGGTCTGGAGGATAAGCGGGACGCCTACCCCAACCAGCTCTCCGGCGGACAGCAGCAGCGCATCGCCATCGCCCGGGCCCTCGCCATGAGGCCCGAGGTCATGCTTTTTGACGAGCCAACCTCCGCCCTGGATCCCGAGATGGTGGGCGAGGTGCTGGACGTGATGAAGAAGCTGGCCGCCGATGGTATGACCATGTTGGTAGTGACCCACGAGATGGGCTTTGCCCGCGAGGCGGCCGACCGGGTGATTTTCATCGACGGCGGCCGCATTGTGGAGGACAGCGAGCCCGAGGAGTTCTTCGCCCATCCCAAGAACAAGCGTCTTCAGGATTTCCTGAGCAAGATGCTCTGATTCAAACCATTCAAGGAGGAAGCAAACATGTCTCAGATCAAGGTGGCCCGCTACAGCGGCGTCAAGTACGAATTCGTGGACGGCTATGCCCGTGTGCCGGTGCTGGAGGGGGAGTTTGACCAGGCCCACTTCGCCCACTGCGCCCTGCAGCCCGGCTGCTCCATCACACCGGAGGTCTACTCCGTCACCGAGCACAACCAGCTCTTTATCTTCACCAAGGGCAAGGGCTATGTGACCACCCCCCGTCAGGCGTGGAACATCAGGGAGCCCGGCGTATTCGTCCCTGAGTTTGACGCGGAGCGCTTCACCATCACCTGCTCTGCGGACAGCAAGCAGCCCCTGGAGTTTCTCCACATCATCACCGAGCTGAGCGACTACGACAAGACCTGCCTGGTGGAGTCCCGCATGGTACTGCCCCGGTTCCGCGGTATCTCTGAGGGCTGGACCTACGACGAGGATTTCAAGGACAACGACACCACCACCTCCATTATGCTGCTGGAGCACCGCAACCTGGGCCGTCTGTCTATGGGCTGCGTCCGCGGCACCGGCCCCATCGAGATCGGACAGCACATCCACAACGAGCTGGCCCAGTGGTATTTCCCCCTGCCCGGCTCCGAGTTCATCTACACCGCCGGCGGCGAGGAAGTAAAGATGACCGGCGGCGACCTGTCCTTCACCCCCACCGGCTTCTGGCACGGAAGCAAGGTGGAGGCCGGCAGGCAGTGCGACTACATCTGGTTTGAAATGTGCATCGACGGTTATCCCGGCGAGATCAAGTAAGCCAATTCACATTGACTCAAAGGCTTAATTTATTGTAAAGGGGAATGTACCATGGCTTTGGTTAAAATTTCGAAGGGCGCCGACATCCGCCACGAGTATACCGATGGGGTGTCCCGGGTGCCTGTTCTGGAGGGCGCCTACAAGGATGCGGCAGTGGAGCGCATCTCCCTTCAGCCCGGCGCGGAGCTCTCGCCCGCCCTCTATTCCAAGACGGAGCACAACCAGGTGTTTCTGATCACCGCCGGCAAGGGCTACATCGCCACCCCCCGCCGCGTGTTCAACATCACGGAGGTCTCTGTGTTTGTGCCCGACTTTGACAAGGAGCAGTTCACCTTCCACTGTGCGGCCGATGCCAAGGAGTGCATGGAGATCGTCCATTTCGTCACCGAGCTCAACGACTACGACAAGACCTGCCTGAAAGAGGCCCACCTGACCCTGCCCCGGTTCCGGGGCGTGTCCCAGGCGTGGCACTACAAGGAGGATTTTACCGGCGCCGACATCCAGCAGATGATGATGATCGAGCACCGCAACCTGGGCCGCCTGTCCATGGGCGCCAACTTCGGCACCGGCCCTAACTACATCGGCCAGCATATCCACAACGAGCTGGAGCAGTGGTACATCATGCTCCCCGGAGCCTCCTTCACCTACACCGCTGAGGATGAAAAGATCCACGTGGAGGGCGGCGACATCACATTCACCCCCCACGGCTCCCACCACGGCAGCGAGTGCGCCGAAGGCGAGCGGTTCGCCTATGTGTGGTTTGAGCTGTGTGAGAACGGGTATCCCGGCGAGATTAAGTAAGCCATGAGGGCGACCTGGCCCCTTTTGGGCTCCAACGGCCCGTACAGCCGCGTCCCGCTTGCCGCGTTTTTGGAGGCGGAGGTACGGCTTGGCCTGGACGGCGTGGATTTCGTGCCACAGACGCCCCACTTCTGGTGCAGCCACACGGGACATGAGTCCGCCGCTCCCCTCAGGGCCGCCTTGGCGGAGGCGGGGCTTCCTGTCCGGGTGCTCACGCCGCCCCCCTACCGCTACTCCCTCACCGCTCCGCCGGGGCGGCAGCGGGAGGCCACCTTGGACTACTACCGGGTATGTATCGCCCTGGCCGCCGAGCTGGGGGCCGGACGGCTGGTGCTGGGTGCGGCGGGGGCCTGCTGGGATATAGAGCCGGAGGCCCTGCGGCGGAACGCCGCCGGACTGCTTTCCGCGCTGTGTCCTCAGGCGGAGGCCGCAGGTGTGCGCCTGTTGCTGGCTCCGGTCATGGGGCCGGAGACCCCGCTTATTGCAGAGTCTCCTGTGCTGGGCAGGCTGGAGGAGCTCTCCGAGCTGCTCCGCCGGGTGGACAGCCCTGCCCTGGGGGTGTGCCTGGACACCAACGTTATGAGCACTTGGGGCGACAGCATCCCCCGGTGGTTCGAGCGGTTGGGGGAGCACACCGGCCTGGTGCGCCTGTGCGACGGAAACTACCACGGCTGGCGGGCCTGGGGCGAGGGTGTGCTGCCCATGGAGCGCTACCGGGCGGAGCTGGAGGCGGCGGGCTATGCCGGCCCGGTGTCCCTGCTGCTGCCGGGGGAGCGCTATGCCGGCCGGCCCTCCTGGCCGGAGGAGCGGGCCCTGGAGGTCCTGAGAGGAGGGGCGGAATGAGAGGCATCAAACGCAGTCAGCTGGTCAACATGAACCAGCACTACCGCCGCTTTTCCATGGATTTCTTCCTGGATTGCCAGCAGCGCCTGGGTATCGGGCAGATTGAGCTGTGGTGCGGCGCCGCCCACTTCTGGCTGGATCACACCGGCTATGACGATGTCTCTGCCCTCAGGGCCAAGCTGAGGGCCCACGGCGTGCGGGTGGTGTCGGTCACCGCCCCCAGCATTGCCTACCAGTACCAGTATGCCGCCCAGGAGCCCGCCCACCTGGAGTACTCCTTTCGATATTTTTCCAACGCCATCCATCTGGCCGCCGAGCTGGGGGCCGACCGGGTGGTGGTGAACTCCGGTTGGGGCTACCAGGGAGAGGACGAGTCCGCCATGTGGAACCGCTGCCGGGATCACCTGGGCCGGCTGTGTCAGGTGGCCCAGCCCTGTGGAGTGACACTGGTCATGGAGTCCCTCCGGGACGACGAGAGCAACCTGGTCTGCAACCTGGAGCGGGCCCGCCGGATGCACCGGGAGGTGGGACACCCCAGCCTGAAGATGATGGTGGACAACATTGCCACCGGCGCGGCGGGTGAGACTCTCGGGGACTGGTTCCGGGCCTTTGGAGCCGAGCTGATCCACATGCACTTTTTGGATGGAGATCCCTGGCTGCATAACGTCTGGGGGGATGGCAACACCGCCCTGGCCCAGCAGATTCAGACCATGAACGACCACCACTATACCGGATATCTGGTGCAGGAGGTGGCCGACGAGCACTATTTTTCCGATCCCTATGCCGCCGACCGCCGGAATCTTCGGGTTCTGGAGCGGTTTGTGGAGGACGATTGACGTTATTTTCCGGCAGATGTCTCCGCCGGTCAATAAAAATCAGAAAAGGAAAAGGTGAATCAAATGAAGCTGAAGAAACTCGTACCTGCGGCCCTCTCTCTTGCACTGGTCCTCTCTCTGGCCGCCTGCGGCAGCCCCAGTGAGCCCTCCGGCTCCACGCCCCCTGACACCAATCCTCCCGCTACCGGTTCGGCTGTCCCCGGCACGGAGGCTCCCGCGGCCGACGACTCCCTCCAGAAGGTTCTGGACGCGGGCAAGCTGACCATCGCCGCTGAGGGCAACTGGGTGCCCTACGTTTACAACGAGGATGGCACCGGCGAGCTTACCGGCTTTGAGGTGGATATCGCCAAGGAGATCTGCTCCCGCCTGGGCGTGGAGCCCGACTTCCAGATCTCTAGCAGTTGGGATCCTGTGGAGGCCGGCATGGACTCCGGACGCTATGACTGCATCATCTGCGGCGTGAACCCCAAGCCCGAGCGCCAGGAGAAGTACAACATGTCCATTGCTTACGCCGAGAACCCCTTCTGCCTGGTGGTGGCCGGTGACAACGAGGAGATTACCAGCTTTGCCGACCTGGCCGGCAGGAGCTGCGCCAACGCCCTGAACTCCACCGCCGGTGATCTGGCCCGCAAGGCGGGCGCGGAGCTGTCCGACGCATCCCTCACCGCCGCCATGGATCTGATTGTCTCCGGCCGCGCCGATGCCACCGTCAACAATGTGGCCGCCGTAGAGGAGTACATGAAGGAGCGCCCCGACATGAACGTGAAGATTGCCGCTATCTATGAGCCCGAGGAGGGCGAGGAGTGGATCATCCAGTCCGCAGTGGCCTTCCAGAAGGGCGCCGACACCCTGACCGAGAAAGTCAACGAGATCCTGCAGGAGATGATCGATGACGGCACCTGCTACGACCTGACCGTTCAGTACTTTGGCCAGTCCGTGGCCGACAGCACCAGCATCTATCAGAAGTAAGCTGACCCCAGCACTTTTCCGCCGGGGGGCCGCCGCAGGCGGTCCCCCGGCCCTATGAACACTATTTCTAAAGGAGGCGGGCCGCTGTGGATAATACCCTTCAGTTGCTCATCGATTCGTTCTGGCCGCTCTTTAAGGCCGGTCTTACCATTTCGGTACCTCTGATGCTCGTTTCGTTTATCCTGGGACTGGTCGTGGCCTTCGCGGTGGCGCTGATGCGGATGTCCAAATGGAAGCCCTTAAAAGCCATTTCCTGGTTCTATGTCTGGGTCATCCGCGGTACGCCGCTGATCGTACAAATCTTCATCATCTTTTTTGGCCTGGCCTATGTGGGCATCATCCTTGATCCCATCCCGGCGGCCATCTTGGCCCTGACTATCAGCCAGGGCGCCTATAACTCCGAGGTCATCCGTGCAGCCCTGGGCTCCATCCCCAAGGGCCAGAATGAGGCGTGCAGGGCTCTGGGTCTGAACAAGTGGCAGACCATGAGCCGGATCATCGTCCCCCAGGCCGCCCTGGTGGCCGTGCCCTCCCTGGGTAACTCCTTCATCAGCCTGCTGAAGGACACCTCCCTGGTGGCGACCATTACCGTTCATGAGATCTTCCAGACTGCCCAGGCCATCAACGCGGTCAAGTTCCAGCCGCTGCTGCTGTATATCGAGGCCGCCTTTGTCTACCTGATTTTCAGCACGGTCCTGACCCAAATTCAGGGCATGCTGGAGAAAAAGCTGGGCAAGCATCTGGTGGATACCAGAGTGTGATGAGAGAGGCGCAAACATGTTACATTTGAATATGCAAGGTCTGCAGGACCGGGCGGCTTGGGCGCAAGCCGGTATCCGGCTGCCCCGCTACGATGTGGCTGCCGTACGGGCCCGCACCTGGGAGGCGCCGGTGTGGCTCCACTTTGGCGCGGGCAACATCTTCCGGGGGTTCCTGGCCGCGGCCCAGCAGACTCTTTTGAATACCGGCAGGGCCGACACAGGCATCCTGGCCGCCGAATCCTTTGACTTTCAGATCATTGACCAGGTCTATAGCCCCTATGACGCCCTGAGCCTGCTGGTGCGCATGCGCGCCGACGGCAGCGAGGAGCGGGAGGTGATTGCCAGCGTGGCCGGCGGCCTCAAGGCCGACTGCGCCGGCCCTGACTGGGCCAGGCTGACCCGGGTGTTTTGCAGCCCGACTCTCCAGATGGCCAGCTTCACCATTACCGAGAAGGGCTACGCCCTAACCGATCTGGAGAAAAAGCCCCTGCCGGTGGTGGAGCGGGATCTGGCCGCCGGGCCGGAGGGGCCCCGTCACACCATGTCTATCACGGCGGCTCTGCTGTACCGCCGTTTCCAGGCCGGAGGCGCGCCCATTGCCATGGTGAGCATGGACAACTGTGCCCGCAACGGGGAGAAGCTCCGCGCCGGGGTGCTGTCCATGGCCCGGGACTGGGCGGAGCGGGGGCTGGTAGAGTCCGCTTTCCTGGACTGGCTGGAGGACGAGGGCCGGGTGAGCTTCCCCTGGTCCATGATCGACAAAATTACCCCCCACCCCTCCGAGCGGGTGCAGGAGGAGCTGGGGCGCCTGGGTGTGGCGGACATGGCCATTGCCCGCACCAACACGGGCACCCTTATCGCCCCCTTTGTCAACGCGGAGATCACGGAGTACCTGGTGCTGGAGGACGCTTTCCCCAACGGACGCCCCGCCCTGGAAGGGGCGGGGGTGTATCTCACGGACCGGACCACCGTGGAGAAGGCGGAAAAGATGAAGGTGGGCACTTGCCTAAACCCCCTGCACACCGCTCTGGCGGTGTACGGCTGCCTGCTGGGGTATACCTCCATCGCCGCCGAAATGGGGGATGCAGATCTCAAGGCCCTGGTGGAGCATATTGCCGCCGAGAGTCTGCCCGTGGTGGAAGATCCCGGTATCCTCAGCCCCAGGGCATTCATTGACGAGGTGCTCCATGAGCGATTCCCCAATCCCGCCATCCCGGATACACCGCAGCGTATCGCAGCCGACACCTCACAGAAGCTGCCCGTCCGTTACGGCGGTACCCTCAGGCGCTATGCACGGCAGTCGGAGCAGGCATTGGCCGGACTGGAGTTCGCCCCCCTGGTGTTCGCCGGCTGGTGCCGCTACCTGCTGGGGGTGGATGACAGGGGAAACGCCATGCCTGTCAGCCCGGACCCCATGTTGCCCCAGCTCCAGGCCCACCTGAAGGGAATTGAAGTGGGCCGGCCCGATTCCCTGGCAGGACAGCTCCGCCCCATCCTGTCCAATGCAGCCCTCTTTGGGGTTGATCTGTATGCAGCAGGCCTGGGGGAGAGGACAGAAGAGATGTTCCGGGACATGCTGGCCGGCCCGGGGGCGGTGCGGGCCACCCTGCACCGCAATTGTGCATGTAAACAGCCATAACAGAAATAGAGGATTCTGTTCCGCCCTTCAGACGGCAGCAGGGCGGGAAGCGTAAGGAGGAAACAGCCTTGAAGATGACATTTCGCTGGTATGGGAGCCAACTGGATCCCATACCGCTGCGATACATCAAGCAAATCCCCAACATGAGCGGCGTGGTCACCTCCCTGATGGATCTGCCCGCCGGCGCGCTCTGGCCCACGGAGCGCATCTCAGCCCTCAAAGAGGAAGTCAATGCCGCTGGCCTGGAGATGGAGGTCATTGAGAGCGTCAATGTCCATGAGGACATCAAGCTGGGCCTGCCCGGACGGGACGCGTATATCGACAACTACCGGGAGACGGTGCGGCGGCTGGGCCAGGCGGGTGTAAAGGTGATCTGCTACAACTTTATGCCGGTTTTTGACTGGACCCGCACTGATCTGGCCAAGCCGCGGCCCGACGGCTCCACAGTCCTGGCCTATGATCAGGCAGTCATTGACCGCATCACCGACCCACAGGCCTTCGCGGATCAGATCCAACAGGGGGCAGGGGAGTTTGAGATGGCGGGCTGGGAACCGGAACGCATGGCGGAGCTCAAGCGCCTGTTTGCCCAATACCGGAATGTCTCCCATGAGGACCTGTTCCGCAACCTGAAGTATTTCCTGGAGGCAGTGATTCCCGTCTGCGAGCAGTACGATGTGAAGATGGCCATCCACCCCGACGATCCCCCCTGGGATATCTTCGGCCTGCCCCGCATTTACACCTGCCGGGAGAATATGCGCCGCATCGTGGAGCTGGTGGACAGCCCCTATAACGGGCTGACCTTGTGCTCAGGCTCTCTGGGCTCCAGCCCCTGTAACGACATTCCTGCCCTGGTACGGGAGTTCGGCGGAGAGGGACATATCCACTTTGCCCATGTGCGCAACATTAAGTTCACCGGCCCCGGCCGGTTTGAGGAGGCGGCCCACCTCTCCGGCGACGGAAGCCTGGATCTGTACGAAATTATGAAGGCCTATTACGATGTGGGCTTCGAGGGCTACATACGCCCCGACCACGGACGCATGATCTGGGACGAAAAGGGGCGGGCGGGCTACGGCCTGTATGACCGGGCCCTGGGCGCCAGCTATCTGAACGGCCTGTGGGAAGCGATTCAGAAGAATAACATTCAGCGTAATGGACAAAACGGCGCCGCGGCTGTGTAGCCGGACGGGAAAGGATATGGAGTATGAATCCCATTTTGGAACAGATTTGCCGCATTGGCATCATCCCGGTTATCGCCATTGACGATGCGAAGAAGGCCGTCCCCCTAGCCCGCTCCCTGGTGGAGGGAGGGCTGCCTGCGGCAGAGGTGACCTTCCGCACCTGTGCCGCCGAGGAGGCCATGCGGGCGATTGCGGCTGAGGTGCCCGAGATGCTTCTGGGTGCGGGTACCGTTTTAAACCATGAACAGGTGGACCGGGCCCTGGCGGCCGGGGCCAAATTTATTGTCAGTCCCGGCTTCAACCCCGATACCGTGCGCTATGTAAAGGCCAAGGGGGGGCTGATCCTGCCCGGTACCGCTACCCCAGGCGAGATGGAACAGGCCATGGCTTTTGGGCTGGAGGCGGTCAAGTTTTTCCCCGCCGAGCAAAACGGCGGTGTGGCCAAGCTCAAAGCCATCGCCGGACCCTATAAGGCTCTGAAATGGATGCCGACCGGCGGTGTCAGCGCCAAAAATCTGATGGATTATCTGTCCTTTGACCAAGTTGTGGCCTGCGGCGGCACCTGGATGGTGAAAAAAGACCTCATTGAGGCGGAGAACTGGGCCGAAATCACCCGCTTGACCCGGGAGGCGGTGGATACCATGCTGGGCTTCAGCCTGGCCCATGTGGGCATCAACTGCTTGGACGCCCAGGCGTCCGAGCGCACGGCCAGGACTATCTGCGGCCTGTTCGGCCTGCCCTTCCGGGCGGGGAACAGCTCCAACCACGCGGGGACGGCGGTGGAGTGCACCAAGGCCCCCGGCCCCGGCGTCCACGGACACATCGCCATCGGTACCAACAGTGTGGAGCGGGCCATCTATCATCTGGAGCGCCGCGGGGTGGCGATTGACCACGCCACCTGTAAGACCGATGCCAAGGGGCGGGCAAAGGCGGTCTACCTGGAGGGAGACTTTGGGGGCTTTGCTATCCACCTGGTGCAGAAATAAGGAGGGACGTACCATGAACAAGCGCGTTGTAACTTTTGGCGAGATCATGCTCCGTTTGGCCCCCAATGGATATTATAGGTTCTTCCAGAACGACCAGTTGCAGGCCACCTTCGGCGGCGGGGAGGCCAATGTAGCCGTCTCTCTGGCCAACTACGGGCTGGATTCCGTCTATGTTACCAAGCTGCCCAGCCACGCCATCGGCCAGGCGGCGGTCAACGCCCTGCGCAGCTTTGGCGTTGATACCTCCCATATCGTCCGGGGCGGAGACCGGGTGGGCATCTATTTCCTGGAGAAGGGGGCCTCCCAGCGGGGGAGCGTGTGCATCTACGACCGGGCCCACTCCGCCATCCAGGAGGCCCAGCCTGCCGACTTTGACTGGGACGCAATTTTTGCCGGGGCGGACTGGTTCCACTTTACCGGCATCACGCCCGCTCTGGGCCCCAATGTGGTGGAGATCTGCAAGGACGCCTGCCGGGCAGCCAAGGCCAGGGGAGTCAAGATCTCCTGCGATCTGAACTACCGGGGCAAGCTGTGGACCCGGGAGCAGGCCCGGGCGGCCATGAGTGAGCTGTGCCGGTATGTGGACGTGTGCATCTCCAATGAGGAAGACGCCAAGGACGTGTTCGGTATTGAGGCTGCGGAGACCGACATTACTGGCGGCAAGTTAAATAAGGAAGGCTACAAGAGTGTGGCCAGGCAGTTGGCTGACCAGTTCGGCTTTGAGCGGGTGGCCATCACCCTGCGCAGCTCCATTTCCGCCAGCGACAACGACTGGGCCGGCATGCTGTACGATGGGGAACACTACTGCTTCTCCAAGGAGTATCACCTGCGCATCGTGGACCGGGTGGGCGGCGGAGACAGCTTTGGCGGCGGATTGATTTACGCCCTGCTGGCTGGAAAGGACAGCCAGGCGGCCATTGAATTTGCCGTAGCGGCCTCCGCCCTCAAACACTCAATTGAGGGAGATTTTAACCGCATCACCGTGGCGGAGGTCGAAAAGCTGGCCGGTGGAGACGGCTCCGGCCGGGTACAGCGCTGATACCGGTCATGGGGAGCGCAGACGGAATGGGACTGCTCACAAAATAGCGGAGAAATACCGCTGGGTCGATGCTCAACACCGTACGGCGGAACGATTCAGACCGGCGCAGCGTTTGAAAAGGCACTGTATTTCGTAGAAATACAGTGCCTTTTCTCTGCGTTCCCGACCATTTGTTTTGTGCCTTCAAGTCTCGGGCAGATGCATTGAGAGGCAGAAATATTGCTGCAAATACCGTGAGAAAGCACAGCCAAGCCTCGTTTTTGAAATGAGAAGCATAATATTGCGATGTCCTATCGGCAACAATTTATACCACGCTTTGGACGACAGAGCGTGGGGCTACCTCTAAGATGCACAATCTAATGATGGATTTCCCTATAGTATTGTTGTATAATAAATAAAAATTCAGGGATAAGGATGGAGCGCTATGGAGGAGTATCGTATTACAATTGCAGGGCAAAGCAAATATGAAATTGAACTCTGTGCCGTCCAGTGTGGCAGGGATTATAGTGTCACAATCTGCGGTGGGGGCCGTCATCATGTGGGAGCTGCGGCGCTGGGGTGCGACGAATCCGGAACAGTGGGACACAAAATGCGCGGCGCTACCGTCAGTGTGCTGTGTGTGTTCGGACACAGAGACGACGAGGCGGCACGGTGGGCGGCAAAGTATCTGGCTACCGAGCTGAAATGCAATGTCAGTGTAGCGGTCGGCATCCACATTGACCACGCGGATGGCAGTGAGATCCAATGCCTTCTGGAGAATTGCAGGGAGGCATGCAGACAATTCAAAGACCGTGTGCGGGCGGACAGGCTGTCTTAAAGCGGGTGAAAGTGGTGGTAGAGTACGGAGGAGAACCGTTCAGCCGAATCCAAATGAGGGTGACAGGGGGGAGGCATCAGCCTCCCCCCTCTAAGCAGGGAATGGTTTGGGCTGCCCCTGCCGCAAGCCCATCTCTCCTGGGGTACATCCCTGCATCTTTATGACATGATTCTCTCACAGTTTTATTTTCCACGGTTGTGGCGCTTTGGCAGGTTGTACTTTTTGATCTTGCGAACCAGAGTCGACAGATCAATGCCGAGAGTGGCGGCAATCTCGCTGAGGGTACGGTCCTCCTGAAGACGCTGGGCCAATACTGCGGCCTCAACCTCCTCCAAAATGCAGTGCAGGCTGGAGCCCGCCGGTACCGGCCCCTGGGGCGTACGCTGTAGCCACTGGGCGGTCATCTCGTCGGGCAGATCCTCCAGCTCGAGGGTGTCGCTCCTTGCCAGTACAAAGGCCCGCTCGATGATGTTGTTCAGCTCCCGGATATTGCCTGGCCAGCGGTAGGCCAGAAGGGCCTTCTTGAAGGCCTGGCCAAACAGCTTCGCGGTTCCCTGCTGGCGGTTCAGGCGCAGCAGGATGTGCTCGGCCAGGGGCAGGATATCCTCCGTCCGCTCCCGCAGGGGCGGAATGTGCACGGGAATGACGTTGAGTCGGTAATAGAGATCCCGGCGGAAGGAGCCCTGGGCAACCTCTTTTTTCAGATCCCGGTTGGTGGCGGCCACGACGCGGGCGTTCATAGGCAGGGGAGCGGTGCCGCCGATGCGGTAGAACCGGCGGTCCTGGAGCACGGTCAGCAGCTTGACCTGGAGCTGGGGCGGCAGTTCGCCGATTTCGTCCAAAAAGATCACACCGTCTCCCGCCAGCTCAAAGATTCCCCGCTTTCCCGTCCGGTTGGCCCCGGTAAAGGCGCCTGCCTCATAGCCGAACAGCTCTGATTCCAGCAGGTTCTCCGGAAGGTTCCCACAGGAGATCTTGATATAGTCCGGGCTGCCCGCAAAGCGGCAGATCATGCGGCAAAAGACATCCTTACCAACGCCGGATTCGCCGGTAATCAGGACGGTGGAGCGGACGTGGCTGACCCGCAGGGCCAGCTCCGCCAGGTTGTGCATGGCCTTACTCCTGCCTACGATGTCGTAGTCCTCCATCAGGTGGAGCATCTCATTGATGCGCTGAACCAGCTCCCGGTTGGCCTTCTCTTTGACCTGCATCTCCCGGTCGTAGTCCAAATAGGTGATGTCCATCTGCTGGCGGAGCTGCATCAGCTCGGTCATGTCCCGCACGTTGCCCACCGCGCCGCGGAATCGTCCGTCCGGGCTGTAGACAGGGGAGAGGGTGACGAGGAGAAGCCGCTCGGAGTCGGCCTGGTACTTGATGAGTTCGGAGCGGGTTTCCCGGCTCTGGAACACCTCCAGCATCATCCGCGAGATGGGAAACCCCTCCTTGACAAGCTGGTGGATGTTGTGCCCCTGGATCTTTTCATCCGGAAGCCCGGTCATTTCACTGTAAGCCCGGTTGTTGTAGACAATATATCCGGTTTCGTCCGTATAGGTGAAGCCGTCGGTGGCCGAGTCCATGATAGCCGCCAGGATCTCCGGATCCATTAGGCGTTTGATATTAGCGCCGGACATGGGGCGGAAGCCTCCTCTCTTGGCCCTACAGCGCCCCCAGCAGCCGCCACCAGGGGAGATAGAGCAGAAATACGGCGAAAAGCATAAGAGCGGTATGGGGAATGCCAACCCGGAGCAGCTCATGGGTGGAATAGCAGCGGTCGCCTTCACCCAGCAGCAGAATTACATGGTGGAAGGGCAGAAGAAATTGGCTGCACACCGCAATGCAGATGAGAAACATCAGCGGAAGAGGAGGGGCCACCCCGGCACCGATGGACATCAGCCCGGGTACTACCACCGACATGGTGGTGATGTTGCTGCCCAGCACGGTGTGGAGCAGTACCACGGTCAGCAGAACCACCGCTGCGTAAGCCGGCGAGAATGTCTGTGGAAAAACAGGAACAAAAAGGGAAAACAGCCGGTCGGCCACACCGCAGGACTTTAAGGTTCCACCGATGGCAAAGGCCGCTGTGAGGAAAATCAGCAGCTTGACGTTGATGGCCTTTACGTCCGGCAGGCGCAGCAGCCCCAGGGGGAACATGAGCGCCGTGGCGGCTGCCACAACCAGAGTGCCGGTAAGGGGGTGAAAATCCTCGGTGGCCCAAAGCACCACCACGGCCAGCAGAAAGACCAGGTTGCGCCGTTCCGACCCAGTGAGCTGAACCCGCTCCGCCGTCTGTGCCGGGCTGGAGGGGAAGGTGCGCAGCACCCTGCGGAACAGGAACCGGTAGAGAAGGACCGCCGCCAGCAGGTAGGCCAGGGTGGGAGCCAGCATATAGGCCGCCCAGACGCCCTCATCTACGGTCAGGCCGGCCATGGAGGAGAGGGCGCCATTGAGAATAATATCGCCCCGAATCATGGACATATTTATCAAAATAGAGAAATAATAAAGGCCGAACAGGAGGGCGGTGCGCAAAGGCTCGGACAGGTTTATTCTAGCAAAGTACTCCCGGTAGATCAACGAAAGGATAATGATGCGGGAAAAGGGCTGGGGAATGAGAAACATCATGGCCGCGGCGGAGAGGAGGAGGGAGAGCACCATACGCCCGGGGGAGCGGGCAAAGTGCGCCAGAAGAGGCTGGAGCAGCTTGCCCGGCAGGCCGCTGTTGGAAATTCCTTGGGAAAACAGAAAAGAGACGGTGATGAGGACAAAATTTTCTGACAGGGGGAAGGAAAAGACTGTCTGGATCGGCGCGCCGCTGCACAGCAAAAAGGCCGCCAGCAAAAAGAGAGAGGCCGCTGTCCGCTCCACCACCCCGGTCACCCACCACAGGATGGTGAGCACCAGGGCGGCGAGGATGACGGACTGCTGTAGGGTAAAGCCGAGGGGGCGCAGCAGAAGAATCAGGGCGGGGAGCACCAGTGTGAGCACAAAAAGAAGGGCGCGCCGACGGTTTGCGGCCAGCGGCGCCTTGACCCGGGTTTCCATAAACGTCCCCCTCACAGTGTCAGCCCCATGGGGCCCGCCTGAAAGATGCGGTGGTCCATCTCACGCAGCTCCGGGGAAATCAGGGGCCTGAACTCCATCTGGGCCAGAATATCCTGCTCCAGCTCCACGCCGGGGGCGATTTCGGTGAGCATCAGCCCATCCGGCGTCAGCTTGAGCACCGCCCGCTCCGTAAGGAAGGTCACATCCTGGCCGCTTTTGACTGCGTAATCGCCGGAAAAGGTGATCTGCTCCACTTGACGGCGGAATTTTTTGCTCCTGCCCTCTTGCAGTATAACCAACCTGCCGTCCCGCACCTCCTCCTTTAGGCCGCCTGCGGTAAAGGTTCCGGTAAAAAACACGCGTTTGGTATTTTGGGAGATGTTGACAAAGCCTCCGGGGCCGGTGCAGCGGGAGCCGAACTTGGAGACATTTACGTTGCCGTGGCAGTCAACCTCCGCCGCGCCCAGGAAGGACAGATCCAGCATGCCGCCGTCATAAAGCTCAAGAGTATCGGCCACGGTATAGATGGCCTCGGCGTTGACCGCTGAACCGAATCCAGCCCCCTCCACCGGCACGCCGCCCTGGGGACCGGACTCCAGGGAGAGGGTGATGCGCTGGGCGATGCCCTCCTCGTTGGCCACCACTCCAACCCCGGAGGGAATGCCGATGCCCAGATTGATGAGACAGTCGGGCCGCAGCTCCAGGGCTCCCCGGCGGGCGATGAGTTTACGGTTGTCCAGGGGCATGGGCGGGATGGAGTCGGTGGGGCGGCGGAGCTGCCCGCTGAGCTCCGGACGGAGCTGGGCCGCGTAGCTCTGCATATGCAGGGCCGGGTCGGTATTGACCACCACATAGTCCACCATCGGGTGGTGAACCCGTACGCTCTTGGGCGGCAGAGAGCCACGGCTGACGATCCCCCGCACCTGGGCAATAACAATGCCGCCGCTGTTGTGGGTGGCGGCGGCCAGTTCGGCGGCATAGTCGCCCACGCCTTCATCCTCCATGGACAGGCTGCCGTCCTCGTCGGCCCAGGTGGCCCGGATGAAGCAGGCGTCGATGGGGAAGGTCTTGTAGGCCAGATAATCCCGCCCGTCCAGCGAAACTAACTCCACGATGTCCCGGCCCTGAGCCCGGGTTTTTTGATTCGCCTTGCAGCCCTCCACCCGGGGATCGGCAAAGGTGCCCAGCCCCACATGGGTGAGCACCGCGGGCTTGTGGCCGGCGATCGCCCGCCACAGGTGGAGCATCACGCCAAGGGGCAGGGCATAGGCCGCCACCTGGTTGGTGCCGATGAGCTCGGCGATCTCGGGCGGGTTGGCAAAGTGCCCGGCCATCACGGTATCCAGCAGGCCAGGAGCCCGGAGCCGGGCCAGGCCGCGGCCGTCGGGCCGGTTGCTGCCGGGACTGATGCCGCATACCGCCGTCAGGGCTCTGGGGCTTCCCAGGCGCTCATACCGTTCCGCTAGGGCGGATAGAAGCTCGTCCGGAGCCGCATAGGCGCCGAAGCCGCCCACCCCAAGGGTCATGTTATCTTGAATCAGAGCAGCCGCTTCCTCGGCTGTGATCCGCTGCGCCACATCACATCATCCTTTCTGTGTTCCGCGCCCCGCTTACCGAGCGGGGCCTTCGCCCATGGAATCAGCAAGAGGCATGCCAATATGGAAGAATCCATTATAAGCGGTGCGGGAGACAGGGGGCGGCCCCTCCGGCCGCTGCCGCATACAGAGGCGCTCATTGCGCATAAATGCCTGTTTTTTGCGCCCGGTGCCCGTCACAAAAGCGCCTATTCGTTGCAGCGCAACGAATAGGCGCTTTTGCGCAATATGAAACCTAAAAATGCGCATAAGTGCATGTTTTTGATGGAGGATGCCCCGGCTAAATACGCATTTTTCTCAAAAAACAGGCAAAATGGGGCGAAAAATGCTGAATGGAGGAGTTGGCCCTGCGTTTGCTTTAAGAACAGAATGTCTCCGGCGGTTTTACCCTTCACGCCGGGGCAAACGAACGTCATCCTATGACGAGAACGTGTAGAGGAGCGATATTATGGCGAGGAGAAAAGTGATTATCACGGTGGCCCAGACGGGCGCGTTCCACGGCAAGGAGGCAAATCCCAATATCCCCCTGACCCCGGAGGAGATTGCGGCCTCCGCGTACGACTGCTACAATGCAGGTGCGGCCATTATCCACATTCACGCCCGGGATCAAGAGGGCTTGTCCACCAATGATCCCAAGGTATACAGCGCCATCGGCTCGGGCATCCGGGCCAGGTGTAATGCCATTCTTCAGTACTCTACCGCCCCCGCAAACCGGGAGGGAACCTGCGCTGAGGACGGCATGAGGCTGCTGTACGACCCCGACCTGGTCAAGCCTGAGATGTGCTCCCTGGACTGCTCCCTGATCGGCACGAGCTGGGGGGACCGTACCTTTGTCTACGAGTGGTACCGCCCCTTCCTGCTCAAGTACGCCCGGAAAATGCGGGACATGGGCATCAAGCCGGAGCTGGAGTGCTTCAACCCCGAGAGCGTGGAGGACGTGTTCAATGTACTGGTACCAGCCGGCGTGCTGGAGGAGCCCGTCTCACTCTCCTTTGTCATGGGTATGGACCGCATCAGCCAGGGCTCCATCTCCTTCTCCGAGGAGAACCTGGACTTCATGATCAAGAAGCTGCCTAAGGACCGCTTTGTGAACTTTTCCACCATCTCCATCGGTGCCAAACATCACGTTCCCGGCATGGCGATGACCGTCCTCAAGGGCGGCGGGGCCCGGGTGGGTATGGAAGACAACATCTACTACGCCCCCGGAGAGCTGCTCAAGAGCAACGCCCAAATGGTGGAGCGGGCCGTGCGCATCATCCGCGAGCTGGGCATGGAGGTCGCCACCCCCGACGAGGCCCGCGAAATTCTGAAGCTCGGCCGGTAAGCCCAATCTGACGGAGAGGAAGAGACGAATGGAAAAGCAGAAATTCTATATGCCGGCCTCCCTGTTGATCAAAATTCTGGTCTGCCTGGCGGTCATCGCCGCCTTCTGGGTGGCTCCGCCGGTGGCGCCCCTGACCGCCGTCGGTATGCGGGTCATCGGTATCTTCATCGGCGTTATCCTGATGCTGTCCATTGTGGATACGGTGTGGCCGGCTATGCTGGCCATCGTGCTGCTGGGACAGAGCGGCGTATGCACCGTCAATGAAGCCATCGCGGGCTCCATCGGCAACTGGATCATCTATTTTGTGCTGATGAGCTTTATCATGACCCATGCCCTCAACGAGTCCGGTTTTACCGACCGGCTGGTAGCCAAATTTATGAGCATCAAGCTGGTCAGCAAAAGCCCCTGGATCTTTACCATTTCCCTGGGTGTGCTCGGCATGCTCCTGGGGTGCTTTATGGATCAGGTGCCCGCCACCGCCTTTATGCTGGCGTTTGTCTCCCGCATCTACAAAGAGCTGGGCTACACCAGTCGGGATGCCTATCCCCATGTGGCCAACATCCTCACAGTGTTCGGCGTCAACATCGGCGGAGCCATGACCCCCATCTCCCACTCCTTGGCCATTCTGGGCATCGGCATTTATGAGGGGGCCACAGGGGAGAGCCTGAGTCTGTTCAGCTATCTGGCCTTCGGCGTGCCCACGGGCCTGATCCTGTTCGTTCTGCTGTGCGTCGCGGTGCGCCTGCTGACCCGTCCGGATATGTCCAAATTCAAGGACTTCAAGATTGAGAACGTCGTCAAAAAGCAGGGCCCCATGACGCTGCGGGAGGGTACCACTGCAGTGGTATTCTTTGTGACCGTTATCATGTGGATTCTGCCCGGAGTGCTTAAGATGTTCAGCGATACCGCTTGGGTCAATGCTTTCAACAGTTTCGGCATTACCTTCTGGGCGATCCTATCCGTGGTGGTAATGGCGGTGATCCACATTGACGGCAGGCCCCTGCTGGACGTCAGGACTGTGGTCAACCAGAGCATCAACTGGGGCATCCTGATTTTCATCAGCATCGGTGTCTACCTGGGCAGCGCCATGAGCGCCGATTCCACCGGAATCGTGGCCGCCATTCAGCAGAATATTACCCCCCTCACCCAAAGCGTGGCGCCTGTGGTGGTGGTGTTTGTCATCGCCACTGTCTCCGTCCTGATGACCAACTTTGCTTCCAACGTGTCCACTATCACGGTAATGACAGCGGTGGGTGTGGCTCTGGCAGCCAGCAGCGGCGGAGCCATCAGCGCGGTGGGCATTGCCCTGGTGACAACGATGTGCGGCTCATGCGCCTATTTGCTGCCCTCCTCCTTCGCCACCATTGCCATGCTCCACGGACACGAGTACAGCAGCCGTAACCAGATATATCTGTTCGGCATTATCATGATTGTAATTACATCTCTGATCATTGGATTCGTAGGATATCCCATCGGCTGTGCGCTGACTGGGAGCTGAGCCTCTGTCATCTGTGCTCTGAAGACATAAGCTGGAATGTAGTCCCCGGATTGAAAGCAACCCTTCAACAGGGCCGCCGGTGTTTCAAAGAACCGGCGGCCCCTTTCTATCCCGTGACAAAAAGGGAATACCCTCAGATGGGGAAGCGGTCAATTTATTGCACGAACCAAGTACTGTCATATCAAAGGCGGACATACAGAGGACACTCTATAAACTGGAGCACAACACATTTCGGCGGCTATGGATGAGTCTGCGCTGTTTCGAGATGCGGTATTATGGATAACGCAAAAAAGATGCTCATCATGCGCCACGGGTTTAAAAGCATTACCTTTAGCGCATATAAGGAGCGGCTGCTAAAGCTGTTCCGGATGGCTGCCGACCGCCCCCAACTGGTGGACGGCCGGTGGTACAACCAGCAGATACAGTACACTCAAAACGACGTGAGTATCATCATCATAAGTTCGCGCATCACCGTCTCCAAACCGCTCAATAAGTCATGTGAGGAGGGGATAATCCGTATGCTGAACCGCAGAATCCAGATTGACGTGCACCTCAAGCCAGAGGAGCTGTGATTTATGTTACTTGATATATACGGCAGGGCAAGTCTACATTGTAAAAAAGGCTCTGATAGGATCGGCTGCATCCGCCGGCGGTCCCGCATGGTTCGAAGACCCAAGGTTTAAATCTCCTCTCTGCGGCATAAAACCCGTCGGAATCCTTGGATTCCGACGGGTTTTATGCTGCCCGCTGCCAGAGTGCCTGGAGAGGATATCCCTGCCGGGCATCGACTGGAAACAATGTGCTAAACCATATTGAGGTAATTGTAGATGGCAGTCATGAAAATTGCGTCCCGAATGCTGGTCAGGGGGCTGATGCCCAGCAGCTCTTTGATTTTCTTGACCCGGGCTGCCACAGTGTTCTTGTGGAGATAGAGCAGCTCCGCCGCCTCGCTCAGGTTCATACTGGTTTCGATCAGCGCACCGATGGTCTCACGAAAGATGGACTCATCCATATGCTCCCGGATCAGGCGTACATAGATGTCCAACAGAGGGGCCATGGTCTCGGTGGAGATCTGGCTCATCATGTATTCGGTCAGGTAGTCGGCTAGAAAGTACACCTTAAGCTCTTTCTTCTGGCGGTAGCGGTACAGCCACATGATATCCTCATAGATGCGGCCGTAATAGGAAAAGCGGTTCTGGACCGTGCCGCAGATATAGCGGCTTTTCTGTCCGGGCACCTGAGATTCAAACCATGCATCGATTTCTTCGATACACAGGCGGATCTGGTTGCGGTAGGTGGCCACCGTAGTTTCGTCAATCTGCTTGAAGAGCAGGAGCAGGTTGCCGCCGATACAGAACAGCAGGTCGTTGGGAGAATGGCTGGGGGAATTCGGGTAGTCCTCGGCAAAGCGGGAAAGCACCAGTTCGGAGCTCTCGCACCCCACATACTCAATAAGAAGGGGATAGCGGTTGACGTGCTCAGTGATACCCAGTTCAGCGGCCTGGGAGCGGATGCGCATGATGTTGACCGGGCGGTCCACAAAGAGAAGGCGGGCCAGATGGCTCATGGCGCCGGTGGAGGCAGTGGGGAGGAATTCACGCTGGAGTTCGTAGTCGTACAGCGATTCAAACGACAGCTTGATGAGCTTGGCCAGGGACATTACGGTGGATGGATCGCCGGAGACGCCGATGACGCCCACCGGGATCAGGTTCTCCCGCAGCAGCAGGTTCACCCCAGGCGAAGTCACGCCGGGGAGATCCTCGGTCAGATCCTCGGTGACGTTGATGCTGATGTTGTTGGTGATCATGCGGAAGGCGGTAGCGTGGAAGGTGCCCACACGCTCTTCACTGCACGACGCAATGATGATACCGTGCTCATTCATGATGTTGATGTTGTAGTCGGTCTGGGAGCGGATGCGTCGGATAAACTGCTCAGCAAAGGCCTGGTTGATCATGGGCGGCACCTCCCTTTTTGCCCTTTATTGTACCATAGCTGGGCAGAAAGCACAACTGATTGGGTATCCGGGCATGTGAAAAGGCGCCTGAAAGGGCGCCTTTTCACATAGAGGTTTAGTCTAGGCGGGCGCCGTTTTCGTTCATACGGGCGCGGATTTCAGCGCCGGACAGCTCACGCAGGGGCAGATCCCGCCGGATGGACAGGTCGGCCGCCAGCGCGGCAGCGTGTCCATATTCAAAGCACTGGGCGGTGACCCGGCAGCTTGCCAGGGCCTGGTGCTCGGCGCACAGGTTGCGCCCGGCCACAAGCAGATGCTCGCCGGTTTCCGGAACCAGGAAGCCGTAGGGAACCTCGTAGTAATCGTTGATGAGCCAGAACAGGTAGGGCTTTTCACCGGCGTGGAGTTCAATGGGCCAGGGGCAGCGACAGATGCCGTCGGAGCGCTTGCGGGCATGGGCCACGTCGTCATTGGTGAGCCGCGCAATGCCGCGGATGCTGCGGGTTTGGCGGACGCCCACTTCGGGAGAGCAGTCGTTGATAAAGCTGTGCTCACAGCCGGGAATATGCTCCCGGAAGAAGCGGGCGTATTCCTGTACCTGGCGGCGGCCGACGATCTCCGCCTCAGTGTGGTCCTCCGGGTTGCATACGTTCAGCGCCCGACCGTCCCGGCCGGTCAGTAGGGTAGTGTTCATCAGCAGTTCACCGGGCCGGGGAGTAGGAAAGACCCAGACCTTGGCCCGGGGCAGATGCCAGCCCTGGCGGTTGGCCTCGTGGAGCAGCTCCGTCACACAGTTGGGACTGATAGTGTCCGGCCCCCAGTAGTCGGAGAAGCGCGCCGTGTCCACCCCGCCTAAGCGGAACATGGCGGTGGGATTCTGGATGGTGCCGTTGTCCCCCATGGTGTAGCCGCCGCCCACCCTGTAGACCAGATCCGCGTCGCCGGTGGCGTCTATGAGCACCTTGGCGCGGATCTGGGCCAGGCCGCTCTTGGTATCAATTACCACCCCATAAAAAATATCCCCCTCCTTGATGACGCCGAAAATATTGGTATGATAGAGGATGCCCGCCCCTGCGCCCAGCACCAGCTCCTCGGCCACTTCTTTATAGACCTGGGGATCGTGGGTGATGAGATAGGTCTTGCCGTAGAGCTGCGGGGGCGTCACGCCGCCCCGGGCGCGCATGGCCTGGAGAAACTCCTCTGTAAAGCCGAAGACGGTCTGGCGGGGGCCGTCGGCTTCCGGCGTGTCACTGCACAGAAATGTACCGCAGACCGTGCCGGAACCACCGGCCACTGCCGCGCCCCCCAGAAAACCCAGCCGCTCCACCAGAAGGACGGAGCGCCCCTGCCGGGCGGCCATGGAGGCCGCCGCAATGCCGGCCGGCCCACCGCCGCAGACTAGGACGTCCACCTCGTCATACAGTGGGAGCGCACAGTCGGTGTGGTAGATAACGGTATGGCGAAATTCTTTCAATTGCTTCACCTCATGTTCTGCGCCGGTCGGGGCGCTCTATGTTGTATATCCAGTATGACAGATCTGACCGCTGGGCGGAATGTGCCGCTGACACAGCTTTGCAAAGCTTTTCTATGGAGCTGGAACAAGGCGGGAGACAGTCGCTGCGGCGGGCTGATATAAATCAGTGCCGCAGTCATTCTTTTGGCACAAAACTTTGTGACCGCGACACATTAGGCAGGGTGGGGGGCCGTGCTATACTTGAGGTATGCAGAGGCGAGATAACGGCCGTCAGGCCGTGCCGACAAGCAAGGAGGAATTGCTGCCATGTGGAAGTATTACAACCCGGTGGAAGTGGTCTTCGGCACCGGGAAGCTGGATGAGCTGGGACAGCTTATGGCCGAGCGGGGGCTGGACCGGGCGCTGATCGTCTCCGATCCCTTCACCCACCGCAGCGGCGTGGCCGCGCGGCTGAAGGAGTGCGCGGGCGGCCGCGTGCTGGACATCATCTCTGAGGTGGAGCCCAATCCCACCTGTGACAACGTGGACGCCTGCGCCCGGCGGGCCAGGGAGCTGGGGGCCCGGTCCATCATCGGCCTGGGCGGCGGCTCCGCCATGGACTGCGCCAAGGCCGCGGCGGCTGCGGCCGCCATGGACTGCACCGGCCTGGAGCTGCTGCGGGGGAGGCCCGTCACCGATGCGCTGCCCCTCATTGCCGTGCCAACCACCGCCGGAACCGGCAGCGAGGTGGGCTGGGGCGCGGTGCTCTCCGACCACGCCGCCAACGCCAAAATCGCCATTTTCGGCAGTCCCATGTTCCCCAGGCTGGCCCTGGTGGACCCGGTGCTGACCTACACTGTGCCCCCCGCCGTCACCGCCTCCACCGGCCTGGACGTGATCGCCCACAGCCTGGACGCCATGTGCTCGGTCCGGGCCAACCCGGTGTCCGACGGCCTGGCCGTCCGGGCCGCCAAGCTGGCCTTTGAGAACCTGGAGGCCGCCTTCCGGGACGGCTCCGACGCCGTGGCGCGGGAGCGGATGGCCATGGCCAGCACCATCGCCGGTTATGCCTTCAGCAATACGGGCACCACCGGCAGCCACGCCTGCTCCTACCTGCTGACCGCCAAGTACCATATCCCCCATGGCGAGGCCTGCGCCCTCACCCTGGATGCCTGGTTCCGGAAGGACGCAGCGGTGCGCCCGCTGCTCCACACCCTCAGCCGCATGATGGGCTTCGCCGACGCCAACGCGGCCGCCGACCGGTTGGCCGAGCTGAAGGAGCTCACCGGCATGCGCACCACCCTGACCGCCATGGGCGTGCCCGATACGCAGGAGGCCCTCGACGAGCTGGCGGCCAACGCCGCCGCGTCGGGCAACATGGCAAACGACATCTGCAAGGCCACAAGGGAGGACATCGCGTCCCTTTTTGCGTCCCTGCGCTGAGAAAAGGAGGAACGGATATGGACAACCTGACGCCGTGGAAAGAGGCGCTGAAGGAACGGACGCTGTACGGCTGCTTTGTGACCTACGGCCTGCCGGACATCGCGGAGGTCACGGCCCTGATGGGCTTTGATTTCCTGCTGCTGGACAACGAGCACGGGGTGATCGAGCAGAGCACCCTGGCGGACATGGTGCGGGCCTCCCAGCTGCGGGGGGTGCCCGCGGTGGTGCGGTGCACCATGAAGGAGTACGACCACATCCAGAAGGCCCTGGACTTCGGCGCCAACGGCGTGCAGCTCCCCCTGGTGAACACCGCCGAGGACGCCCGGCGGGTGGTGGAGCTGGCCAACTACGCCCCCCAGGGGCGCCGGGGCACCGCCTACCTCCCCCGCGCCGCCCGGTACGGCATGGTGGAGGACAAGCGGGCCTACCTGAGGCAGGCCAACGACACCAAGCTGGTGTGCTGCCAGGTGGAGACCCGCCAGGCAGTGGAGAACCTGGATGGGATTCTGGAGGTGGACGGGGTGGACGTCTACTTCATCGGCCCCGGCGACCTGGCCGCCTCCTACGGGGAGCCCGCCGGCAGCCCCAAAATGCTGGAGCTGACCGAGCGGATGATCCGCCGTATCGTGGCCGCGGGAAAGACCGCCGGCTACTACGTGGGCACGCCTGAGGCGGCCAGACAGGCCGAGGAGTGGGGGGCCCGCTATCTGGTCACCGCGGTCAACCAGTACATGGTGTCCGGCGGCAGGAGCTTCCTGAGCCAGGTACGCGGGGGCGGGGCGGTGGCCGCCTCCTCCGCGTACTGAGGAGGCCCCCATGGAGGACATGCACCTGATTCTCCGCTGGCACGGGGAGAAGGACCCCATCTCCCTGCGCCAGTACGCGCAGATTCCCAACCTGTACGGCATTGTCACCTCCCTCTATCATCTGCCCCTGGGGCAGGTGTGGGACCGGGCGGAGGTGCTGCGCCTGAAGGAGCAGATCGAGGCCCACGGCCTGAAGTTTGAGCTTGTGGACAGCTTCCGCATTCACGAGGACATCAAGCGGGGCTATGCCTCCAGGGACGCCCTCATCGAAAACTACCGGAAAAACATCCGCATGCTGGCGGAGTGCGGCATCCGGATCATCTGCTACAACTTCATGCCGGTCTTTGACTGGACCCGTACCGATCTGGCCCATGTCCTCCCCGACGGCTCGGACTGCCTGAGCTTTGAGGAGGAAAAGGTGCGGGCCGTGGACCCGGAGAGGGGCATTGAGCTGCCCGGCTGGGGGACCAACCACACTCCGGCGGAGCTCCAGGCCCTGCTGCACAGCTACCGGGGCATCGGGGAGGAGGAGCTGTGGGACAACTGCCGCTATTTCCTCCGGGCGGTGCTCCCGGTGGCGGAGGAGTGCGGCGTCAAGCTGGCCCTCCACCCCGACGACCCGCCGCGGCCCATCTTCGGCCTGCCGCGCATCGCCAAGAACGCCGCGGACTACCGGCGCATCCTCTTCACCCCCGACCTGGACAGCCCCAGCAACACCATCACCTTCTGCTGCGGCTCCCTGGGCTCCGGCGCGGACAACGATCTGCCCGCCATGATCCGGGAATTCGGTTCCAGGGGGAAGCTCCCCTTTGTCCACTTCCGCAACGTCCAGCTGGAGCCCAGCGGCGACTTTTACGAGTCCGGCCATCAGACCGGCTGCGGCAGCAGTGACATGGGGGAGGTCATGCGGGCTCTGTGCGATATGGATCAGCCCTTCTATTTGCGCCCTGACCACGGCCGGCGTATCTGGGATGAGGCGTGGAGCATTAGAGAGGTGACGGACGCCGACGGTACCCAGCGGGTAGAGCATCGGCCGGACGGCTGGAACGGCGTCAAGCCTGCGGCGGGCTACGGCCTGTTTGACCGCGCCCTGGGGGCGGCCTACGCCCAGGGGCTCTATGAGGGCATCCGCAGGGAGCGGGCCGCCCAATTGACAAAGGAGTGAGTACATTGCGTAAAGTGATTTCCCGGCAGGAGGCCGCAGCCCTGGTGCAGGACGGAATGACGCTGGGCATGCTGGGCTTCGTGACCCTGTCGGTTCCGGAGGAGCTGCTGGTCTCCCTGGAGGAGCGCTTTCTGGCCGAGGGCCACCCAAGGGATCTGAACGTGTTCTACACCTCCGCCATCGGAGACGGCGGGGAACATGGCGCCAACCACCTGGCCCACGCGGGGCTGGTGCGGCGTATGGTGGGCGCCCATGTAGGTCTGGCTCCCAAGCTCAACCCTCTGATCACGGGCAACCAGATCGAGACCTTTTGCGCCCCTCAGGGGGTGCTGGTTCATATGTGCCGGGCCATGGCGGGGCACAAGTGCGGCGTCATTACCCACGTGGGCCTCAAGACCTTCTGCGACCCGGAGGTGGAGGCATGCTGCTTCAACGACGCGGCCAGGAAAGCCCACACTGAGGGCCGGGGCATCGTCCAGAGCATTGAGATCGACGGCCGCCGGCTGCTCCACTACAAGCTGACGCCCCCCGACGTGTGCTTCATCAAGGCCACCTACGGCGACAGCCGGGGCAATCTGTCCATGGAGAAGGAAGGGCTGTTTCTGGAGCAGTTAGAGATGGCCCTTGCTACCAAGAACAACGGCGGAACCGTCATCGCCCAGGTGGATACCCTGGTGGAGGACAACACCCTGGACCCCCGCAGCGTGAAGGTCCACGGCTGCTTCGTGGACTATGTGGTGGTGGGGCGGCCGGAGTACAGCCGCCAGCACTACTTCGACGCCATCCCCTACCATCCGGAGTGGACCGGCGAGGTCAGGGTGCCCATGGGTGCCCTGGAGCCAATGGAGCTGGGCATCCGCAAGATTATCGCCCGACGGGGCGCCATGGAGCTGCGGAGGGAGTGCCTGGTAAACCTGGGCTTCGGCATGCCCGACGGTGTGGCCTCCGTGGCCGGCGAGGAGGGGGTGGCCGGCGAGATGACCCTGTCCATCGAGTCGGGCACACTGGGCGGCGTGCCAGCCCCCGGCAACGGCTGCGGCGCCTCCGCCGACGTGGAGGCCATTGTCAAGCACACCGAGATTTTCGACGGCTATGACGGTGGCAGCATCGACATCGCCTATCTGGGCGCGGCCCAGATCGACCGCCACGGCAATGTAAACGTGTCCAAGTTCGCCGGGCGGATGACCGGCCCCGGCGGCTTCATCAACATCACGCAGAACGCCAAGAAAATCTGCTTTATGGGCACCTTCTCCTCGGTGAAGGACACCGATATCCGCCTGGAAAACGGACGGCTGAACATCGTCAAGGACTCCAATGTGGTCAAGTTTGTCCCGGAGGTAGAGCAGATCACCTTCTCCGGCGATTACGCGCGGGAGACCGGCCAGGAGGTGCTCTACATTACGGCGCGGGCGGTATTCCGCCTGACCGACCAAGGCCTGACCCTCGTGGAGGTGGCCCCCGGCGCGGAGCTGGAGCGGGACATCTATCCACTGATGGGCTTCCGGCCTGCTGTGGCTGCCGATCTGAAAGAGATGGATCCGCGAATTTTTCGCCCGGAAAAAATGGGGCTTGTGCTCCAGGATTGAGAGGGAAAACACGATGAACAGCTTTACTCTGGATGAAATCTATGTGGGGCAGAAGGCGTCGGTCACCAAGACCATCACCAGGGGCGACATCTACGCCTTTGCCGGCCTGGTGGACGACTACAGCCCCGTCCACATCGACAAGGCGTTCGGCGAGCAGAGCCCCTTCGGCCGGTGCATCGCCCACGGCTTCCTGTCCGGCGCCCTGTTCAGCACCCTGGCGGGCAATTACCTGCCAGGCGCAGGCAGCCTCTATGTGCGCCAGAGCCTGAACTTTCTCAGGCCGGTCTACGCGGGGGACACCATCACCGCCACCTTTGAGGTGGTCAAAAAGGGCGAGGAGGTCACCAAACCCGACGGCACGGTAAAGTTCAGCCCCGGCCGCATCGTTATGAAGGCCACCGCCGTCAATCAGAGGGGCGAGGTGGTGGTGGAGGGCGAGGCATGCTCTATGGCTGCCCGGGAAAAGGTGGATTGCAGCCGGTTCTGAATCCGGGGGACTAGCGCAATAGTGCCCAAAGAGGTGCGCGCCCTTATGTGCTGTATTTGTGGAAATGTATTAAAGACATAAGATAGCGCCTGATTCTTGTGTTGCCGTCACAGTGCACATACGGTGTGCCCGTGTATAATAAAGTTATCCGGATGAGACAGCAACTGTGGAACGACAAACAGAGAAATGAGGGATCAAAGCAATGTTCTTGAAAAAGTTCGGGGATCTGGCTGCGGGCGTATTCTTCCTGATTCTTTCCATCGCCCTCTTCCTGGCGGCCAGCGCACTGCCGCCCAGCCTGATGGGGGGACTTGGCTCCGACTTCATGCCGAAGGTTCTGGCCATCATTACCTGCATCCTCTCCTTCTTTCAAATCCGTGCCGGATTCCGCACCATGCGAAGCTTCCAGCCGAATGAAGGAGCGGAGGAGGAGAAGCCGGAGTACCTGCGGGTGCTGGCCACCATCGCGGCATTCACCGTATATGTGTTTGTCATTGAGCCGGCGGGCTTCCTCCTCAGCTCCATCGTGTATCTGTTTGCACAGATCACTATCCTGGCGCCCAAAGAGAAGCGGGGCATCAAAGGGATCATCCTGTTCGCGGTGATCGCCGTCGTGGTGTGCGTCGCGGTTTACTTTATCTTCCGGTTCGGTCTGAATGTCATGCTGCCCGCCGGCATACTGGGTTAAAAGGAGGCGCAACTGATGGAAACCTTATCCCTGATTGGAAACGCATTTGCCGGGATGATGAACCCCATGTCCATTCTGCTGCTGATCGTCGGTGTCGCGGTGGGCATTGTGTTCGGCTCCATCCCAGGCCTGTCCGCCGCCATGGCGGTGGCCCTCTTCCTGCCGGTCACCTTCGCCATGCAGGCCCATGAGGCGTTCACCCTACTCGTGGCGCTCTACATCGGCGGGATCTCCGGCGGCCTGATCTCTGCCATCCTCATCAACATCCCCGGCACCTCCTCCTCCATCGCCACCTGCTTCGATGGCTCCCCCATGGCCAAAAAGGGTGAGGCGGGCAAGGCTCTGGGTACCGGAGTGGTATTCTCCTTCCTGGGCGGCCTGTTCTCCTTCCTGGTGCTTATGTTCGTGGCCCCTTCCGTGGCGCAGATTACCCTGAAGTTTTCCGCCATCGAGTACTTCGGCGTGTGCCTCTTTGCCCTCTCTATGATCGCCGCCCTGGCGGGCACCAGCATGATCAAGGGACTGCTCTCCGGCTGCCTGGGCCTGATCATTGCCTTGGTGGGTATGGCGCCCATTGATGGAACCAAGCGATTCACCTTCGGTATCAACGAACTGTCCTCCGGCTTTGACATCCTGCCTACCCTGATCGGCATCTTTGCCATTGCGGAGGTGCTGGCCTACGCTGAAGAGGTCAAAAAGATGGGAAAGGCCACTCAGATCAAGCAGAGCTTTAAAATCAAGGGCTTCGGATTCACCTGGAAGGAGTTCGTGGGGCAGAAGTGGAACGCACTGCGCTCCGCCCTCATCGGTACCGGCATCGGTATCCTGCCCGGCATCGGGGGCTCCACCGCCGGTATTCTCTCCTGGATGACCGCCAAAAAGACCTCCAAGCACCCGGAGAAGTACGGCACTGGGATCATGGACGGCGTGGTGGCCTCCGAGACCTCCAACAACGCAGTCATCGGCGGCGCCCTCATCCCCCTGCTGACCCTGGGCATCCCCGGCGACGGTGTGACGGCCATGCTGCTGGGGGCCTTTATGATCCACGGCCTCACCCCCGGACCCCTGCTCTTTGTGGAGTCCGCAGACCTCATCTACACCATCTTCATCGCCTGCATTCTGGCCAACGTGGTCATGCTGGTGCTTGAGCTGGGCGGCATGCGGATTTTTGTCCGTCTGCTGAGTATCCCAAAGTACATCCTGCTCCCTGTGGTGCTGGTGCTGTGTACCGTGGGCGCCTTCGCCACCAACAACCGTATCTTTGATGCCCAGTCCATCGTGATCTTCGGCGTGCTGGGCTACCTGATGAGCAAGTTTAAGATCCCCGTGGCTCCTTTCATCCTCAGCTTCATTCTGTGCGACCTGCTGGAGACCAACCTGCGCCGGGGCCTGATGCTGACCCAGAACGACTTTTTGGCTTTCTTCACCCACCCCATCGCCGCTGTGTTTATGGTGGCCGCGGTGCTGTTCGTGGTGTGGACGGTAATCAAGCAGGTGCGCAACCGCAAAAAGGAGACTGCGGGTGCGGCTTGAGCCCATTGAGATCGAAATCAATATTCACTAAGGAGGATTTTCCCATGAAAAAGAGACTGCTTGCCCTTATCACTGGAGCCGCTCTGGTTGGAACCCTGCTGGCCGGCTGCGGCAGCACCAGCGAGAACACCGAATCCCCTGATGCCGCCGGTAATACAGGCTCCGCCTCAGGCGGAGGGTGGCCCTCCGGCCCGGTATCCATTGTTGTCCCTGCCAGCGCCGGGGGCGGTACCGATCTGCTGGCCCGTGTTCTGGCCGAGAAACTGACGGCCAAGTTGGGACAGTCCTTTGTGGTGGTCAATGTCACCGGCGCCGGCGGCTCCAGCGGCATCAACCAGGTTCATGAGGCCGCCCCAGACGGCAACACCATCCTCTTCTTCCACAATGCCCTGCTGATCAACAATGTCACCGGCGTGTCCGACTACTCCTACGAGGGCTTCGCTGTGGGGCCCCACGTGGTCACCGACAATGCCACTGGATTCTATGTCAGCGCCGACGCCCCCTACAGCACCTATCCGGAGCTGATTGATTACTGCAAGGAGCACCCCGGAGAGGTCACCATGGGCGTCGAGGTGGGCGGCTTTACCTACATGATGGTCAAGTCCTTTGAGGCGGCCACCGGCGTGCAGTTTAACCTGGTAGATGTGGGCTCCCACTCCGACAAGTGCACCGCGCTGCTGGGCGGCCATATCGATATCATGCCCAACCAGTACTCTACGGCCAAGGGCTATATCGAGTCCGGTGACTTTGTGGCCCTGGGCTTCCCGGCCGAGGAGCGCAGCGCAGTCTATCCCGACGTGCCCACAGCCAAGGAACAGGGCGTGGATTGGCTCTACAATGGATATGAATTCGGCTTCTTCCTGCCCAAGGACACCCCCAAGGACATTCAGGACACCTTTGATACCGCAGTGGCAGAGCTGATGGAGGACGAAGAGGTGCAGCAGGCCATCCTGGATCTGGGCAACGAGCCTACCTACCTGTCCCCGGCCGACTACGAGAGCCAGCTGGCGGATATCCAGACTGAGTATGAGGATCTGTGGGCCGCGGCCAACGCGGCAGCCTGAGCCCCTCTCCCACAAGAACACATGGACTGCCTCGCCCGTGGGCGGGGCAGTCCCATCCGATTGTAAAAGAGGTATGCGGTATGAAACGGGAGATTTCTCCTTTTATTCGCCTGAACCAGAAGGACAATGTGGTGGTGGCCCGCCGGGACGTGCCCGCCGGCATGGCAGTGGAGAGCGAGGGCTTTACCACCCGTACCGAGGTGCCCGCGGGCTACAAGGCTGCGGCCAGGGACATCCGGAAGGGGGAGCCGATTCTCAAGTATAACACCTGCATCGGCTTTGCAGCGGAGGACACCCCCGCCGGCACCATGATGCACAGCCACAACATTGTCTTTGAGCACGTGGATCTGGATTACGCCTTCAGCCGGGACTATCACCCCACCGAGCTCCTGCCTCCGGAGCAGCGGGCCACCTTCCAGGGCTTCGTCCGCCCCGACGGCCGGGTGGCCACCCGCAACTACATCGGCATTCTGGTGGCCAGCAACTGCGCCGCCACCGTGGCCCGGAAGATCGCCAACCACTTCACCCCGGAGCGTCTGGCCGCCTACCCCAACGTCAGCGGAGTGGTGCCCTTCGTCACCGGCCTGGGCTGCGGCATGGAGATGACCGGTCCCTTCATGGATCTGCTCCGCCGCACCATCATGGGCTATGCCACCAACCCCAATCTGGGCGCGGCCATCGTGACGGCCCTGGGCTGTGAGCGCAACAACATCGACGGCATGTTTGAGCACGCCGGTCTCCAGGAGAGTGAGACCCTCCAGAAGCTGGTGATCCAGGACGTGGGCGGCACCGCCAAGGCCGTGGAGGAGGGCATCCGCAGGGTGGAGCAGCTGCTGCCCGTGGTCAACGCCTGCCGGCGGCAGACCGTCTCCGCCGAGCACCTGGTGCTGGCCCTGGAGTGCGGCGGCAGCGATGGCTTCTCCGGCCTGTCCGCCAACCCCGCCCTGGGCCGGGCGGTGGACCTGCTGGTGAAAAACGGCGGCACCGCCATCCTCTCCGAGACCACTGAGATCTTCGGCGTGGAGCACACCCTCACCCGCCGGGCCCGTACGCCGGAGGTGGGGCAGAAGCTGGTGGATCACATCAACTGGTGGCTGAAGTACAACGAGGGCAAGGACTGCCAGATCAACGGCCGTGTCAGCCCGGGCAACAACAAGGGCGGCCTGGCCAATGTGCTGGAGAAATCCCTGGGCGGCGCCAAGAAGGGGGGCGAGACCGCCCTGAACGAGGTGTACGACTACGCCGAAAAGGTCACCGAGCACGGCCTGGTCTTTATGAATACCCCCGGCTACGACCCTGTGGCCACCACCGGCCAGGTGGCTGGCGGCGCCACCATGGTGGCCTTCACCACCGGCCGCGGCTCCTGCTTCGGCGGTGTGCCCTCCCCCGTGCTCAAGCTGGCCAGCAACACCCCCATGTACCAGCGGATGGAGGGGGACATGGATATCAACTGCGGGGTCATCATCGACGGTGAAAAGGATCTGGACGAGATGGGGCAGCTCATCTTTGAGCGTATCCTCCAAGTGGCCTCCGGCGATAGGAGCAAGAGCGAACTGCTGGGCGTGGGTGAAAACGAGTTTGTGCCCTGGCCCATCGGCGTGCTGGCTTAATGGGAGGCGGATATGGATTGTGACTGGGACTTTCAGCTCAAGAACCCCGGCCTGGCCAACAGTGAGCTGACCAACGGCGTGGCCCGCACCGGCCAACGGGCCCTGCTCTACGCCACCGGCATGGACGAGGAGGACATGAAAAAGCCCTTTGTGGCGGTGATCAACTCCTTCAGCGAGATGGTTCCCGGCCACATGCACATGCGGGAACTGGCCGAGCAGGTGAAATACGGCATCCTGGAGGGGGGCGGCATCCCCCGCGAAACCGGCACCATCGCCATCTGCGACGGCCTGTGCCAGGGCCACTGCGGTATGCGCTACCCTCTGCCCAGCCGGGATCTCATCGCCGACTCCATCGAAATGGTGGTGCAGGCCCACCACTTTGACGCCATGGTGCTCATCCCCGGCTGCGACAAGATCATACCCGGCATGCTCATGGCCGCCGCCCGGCTGGACATCCCTGCCATCGTGGTCACCGGCGGCCCCATGCTGCCCGGCAACGTGGGCGGCAACCCTCTGTTTTGCTCCAGTGAGCTGCGGGAATTCCCCGGCCGGGTGGAGCAGGGGAGCTGTACCGTGGAAGAGATGAAGAAGGCCGAGGAGGCCGCCCTGCCCACCGTGGGAAGCTGCGCCCACCTGGGTACCGCCAACTCCATGTGTATGCTCACAGAGGTACTGGGCATGTCTCTGCCCGGCTGCGGCACCGCTCCGGCGGTGTCCAACCGCCGCAAGCGCATCGCCAAGCAGTCCGGCCGGCAGGTCATGGAGCTGCTGCGCCGGGGCATCACCCCCCGGCAAATCCTCACGCGGGAGGCTTTGCTCAACGGCGTGGCGGGGGCCATGGCCACCGGCTCCTCCACCAATCTGGTGCTCCACCTGCTGGCCATCGCTCACGAGGCCGGCGTGGAGCTGACACTGGACGACTTCGACCGCATCAGCCGGGAGGTGCCCTTCGTATGTAACCTCCAGCCCTCCGGCAAATACCCCATCGTCTCCATGGACGCCTGCGGCGGCATTCCAGCGGTGCTGAAAAACGTGGAGCCCAAGCTCCACCGGGACGTGATGACCGTCGCAGGAAAGACCCTGGGTCAGATGCTGGACGCCGTGGAGCCTGTGGAGAACGACGTGATCCGCACCATGGAGCACCCCCAGAAGCCGGAGGGCGGCATTGCCGTGCTCTGCGGAAGCCTGGCCCCCGACGGGGCTGTGGTAAAGCAGTCGGGTGTCAAGCCCTCCATGTACCGGTTCTCCGGCCGGGCGCGGGTGTTCAATTCCATGGAGGAGGCGGACGCGGCGGTGAGCGCCGGGACCATTGAGAAGGGCACCGTCCTGGTCATCCGGTATGAGGGCCCCAAGGGGGGGCCCGGCATGCGGGAGATGCTCTCCACCACCGCCCTCATCATGGGCCGGGGTATGGACGAGGACTGCGCCCTGGTCACCGACGGGCGCTTCTCCGGCGCCACGCATGGCCCCTGCATCGGGCATATCTCCCCGGAGGCGGCCGCTGGCGGCCCCATCGCCCTGGTGGAGGACGGCGATGAAATTTTCATTGACATCGCGGCCCGCCGCCTTGAGCTGAAGGTCTCCCCGGAGGAGCTTGAGCGCCGCCGGGCCGTCTGGAAGCCTCTGGTCAAGCCACGCGGCCCGGCTCTGGCCAAATACGCCGCCCACGTCAGCTCTGCGGACCGCGGCGCCATTATCGAGCTGGAGAATAGCGCCTGTCAGTGAGTGGGTTTTCGTTGAGACCAGAACCCCGCCGGAATCCTTGGGTTCCGGCGGGGTTTCTTTTCCTTTTCAGATTCCCACATATGCGCGACGCATCCGGAGTCCAAAAGCGCCTCCGCGGCCAACCATACCGGTACTTGTATGGTCTCATGGCTGACATACCATCGGTGGAATAGGTAAAGTTGACAGAAGTGCAGGCGTGAGGCTTGCCGCTGTGTTGGGTCTATGCTATGATAGCGGGAAAGGAGCAGAACTGTTTATTTGCAAAGCAGAGGAGGCTGAAGGCGTGGACACCAAGGAAATCGCCATGCGATGGCTGAGTGAAAATTTGAACTATGTGGATTCTGTCACCGTCATTGACAGCACGGGGAGAATTATTGCAAAGCAGAGGTTTAATCCACGCTATACGGATGAAGAGAATCTGGCTCATAATCAGTGGGCGCTGGGCAAGAACTTGCTGGAGCTCTTCCCCTCTTTAAGTCCGGAAGACAGCACGCTGCTGCAGGTTCTTCATACCGGAAAAATTATATACATTGAAAATCAGGAGGCATGGAATCTCCAGGGCAGGAAAACGGTATGCAACAATCTGAATTTTCCGATTATTTTTCGGGGCAAAATTGTAGGTGCCGTGGAAATTTCACGAGACATCACACATATTGACAATCGTATTCACCCCGTACCGCCCAGTCAGACTCCGCCTGCCCCCCGCAGTGCCGCGGCCCGCTACAGCTTGACCGATATCATAACCCAAAATTCAGGGATGCTCCGTTTAAAGGAGACGATTGGAAAGGTAGCCAACAGCACATCCTCTGTATTGATTTGTGGAGAGACGGGAACCGGCAAGGAGTTGGTAGCGTCCTCGCTCCACAATGCCAGCTATCGGAAGGCCAAGCCTTTTGTGGCGGTAAACTGCGCCGCTCTGCCCGAGAGTATTTTGGAAGGACTGCTTTTTGGCTCCCGGAAGGGGGCCTTTACCGGGGCGGAAAACCGAAAAGGCCTTTTTCAGGAGGCGGATGGGGGAACTCTGTATTTGGACGAGATTAACTCCATGCCGCTCAATCTCCAGGCAAAGCTGCTGAGAGTGCTTCAGGAAAAACAGGTCATGCCGTTGGGAAGTACACAGCCTATTGCGGTTGACGTTCGTATCGTCTCCTCCTCCAACTGTCCACCCGATGAGTTGGTGCGGAATGGAGAATTGCGTCCCGATCTGCTGTATCGCCTCAACACCGTGACATTGGCGATTCCACCCCTGAACCAGCGGCCGGACGATATCCCGTTGCTGTCCGAGTATTTCCTTTATAAGTACAGCAGGGTGTTAGGCCGGCCGGTCCCCCAGATGGCCCAGGAGACGATTCTTTTTCTGAGCAATTGCAGATGGCACGGCAATGTGCGGGAGTTGGAGCATGCCATTGAAGCGGCACTCAATGTTTTGGGAGAGGGAAGCGTGCTCTCTCTGGAGCACCTGCCCGCTTATTTGACCATGAGGGAGCCTCCGGAAATTCATCAGAAGAATACGGAGCCAACGCTTTCACTGCCGGAAACTATGGGCTTGTATGAGAAAAAACTGATTTTGCAGGCATTGATGTCCTGTGGCGGCAAAATTGTGGAGGCGGCGGCACTTCTGCAGATCCCGAGAACCACGCTGCAGTATAAGATTCGTAAGTATGGGTTAATGATTGAATGACAAAAAATTGTCATTTAAGACGAATAATTGTCAATAAGGCGACGTTGAACCGTATACAACCTATGATTGAGAGCGACAGGCGACGAAAATTCGTCGCCTGTCGCTCTTATAACATTGATTTTTTGCTTCCCTGTGATCTTAATATGAGAAAGATGCTGTTAATTTCCCTGATAATGTAAATTTATTTGGCACACGGTTTGCACTATTAAAAGAAAGAAGGAGGTAACCCGGTGCATTATGGAAGCCTGAACCATCATACGTGAAGAATAGGAGGTTCTTATGGAAGAAGTCATCAACTATGGCTGGCTGTCTCTCATTCCGGCTGTTGTAGCAGTCGTGCTGGCCTTTGCCACCCGCAACGTAGTGCTCTCCCTGGCAATCAGCCTGTTCCTCGGCATCATGATCCAAGTGGGCGCCAACCCCTGGCTCTCCCTGCAGCACCTGTTCAGCGACTATCTGTTTGTCGATCTGGCGACAGACAACAATCCCCAGACGATCGTAATGATGGCGACCGTGGGCGGCTTTGTAGCCCTGATCGAGAAATCCGGCGGGGCACGGGCATTTGCAAAGGCCGTGGCAAACAGCGTCAACAGCAAAGTAAAAGCGCAGCTGGCGGCCTGGCTGGGCGGGCTGGTCATCTTCTTTTCCGACTCTGGCAACAGCCTCATTCTGGGGCCCATGTTCCGCCCCATCTTTGACCGTCTCAAGGCATCCAGGGCAAAGCTGTCCTATATTTTGGACTCCACCTCCTCACCAGTCTGTATTCTGATTCCCATCACCGGCTGGGGCGTCTATATCATGAGCATTATTGCGACCGAGTTTGAAACGCTCGGCATCAACGGCTCTGACGCCTCCACCTTCATGGCGGCGATTCCCTATCAATTTTACTCCATTCTCGCACTCTTCCTGATTCCAATTGTGGCGTTTGGCAGACACGACTTTGGATTCATGGCCAAGGCGGAGGAGCAGGCGCGTCTGGGACTGCCGCAGAACATCTCGGACGACGAGGCCATCCTGGTATCCGATGACAAGAAGGTGTCTCCCTGGAATATGATCCTGCCCCTGGTGATCCTGTTGGGGACCATCCTAGTGATGTTTGTCAGTTGGGGGTTCCCGTTCCAGAACATTCCCGGCTCCAAAATCCGCATTGCTCTGACCTCCGGTTATCTGCTGGCCTCTATCGTATGTATGATTATGATTACGGCCCAGAAGTTGATGAGCTTTAAGGAAACCTTCGACGTGTTCATCGGCGGTATTCAAAAGATGGGCTCCGTCCTGGTCGTCGTGGTCCTGGCCTGGGGCGTGGGCTCTGTCTGCAAGGATCTTGGAACCTCTCAGTTTATTGTGGATTCCACGCTGGGGCTGATCACTCCGCATGTGGTACCCGCCCTGCTGTTCCTGGTGGGCGTCATTATCTCCTTTGCCACAGGTACTTCGTGGGGGGCCATGGCGATCCTGCTTCCGATCGGCATCAATATGGCCGTCGGTTTTGGGGTGTCCATCCCCATGACAATTGGCGCGGTGCTGTCCGGCTGCCTGTTTGGCGACCACTGCTCGCCCATTTCCGATACGACGGTGATGTCCGCAATGGCTGCCGGATGTGATCTGCTGGAGCACACCCGTACCCAACTCCCCTATGCGGGAATCGCGGCGCTGGCCAGCTTTGTGGCCTACCTGATTCTGGGCTTCACCAATGCAAATATCTGGATTATGCTGGTGGTCGCCCTGGCTCTGCTGATCGTATTTTACCTCCTCTCCTGCAGGCTGTGGGGAGTGAAGGCCGCGGAGTCCAAGTAACAACGCATGAGAAAAAGGAGTATGATTGCGATATGACAGAAGCGGAGCGCAGCAAATATGACGGCCGGGATATGGTCATTCTGAACCGTCATACGGAGGACACCATTCAGGAGGACAAGCTTTCCTTCCCCATGCAGATGGAAAACCATTTTGCCCACGTCCGCATGCTTTGGGAGCAGGGCATACTGACACACAAGGAGGCCAGAGCCATTTCTGCGGCTCTGCGTAAGCTCCTGGCCGCGGGACCGGATGCTACAGGCCGCCGGCCGGGCCTAACGGATCTCTTCTCCAATCTGGAGGAATGGCTGATTGAGGAACTGGGGATAGAAGTAGGCGGAAAGTTCCACACCGGCCGTTCCCGCAATGATATGAACTTGACCATTGAACGCATGTATACCAGAAAGACACTGCTGGATATGTGTGAAGCGGTTTCCTTCCTGATGGATACCCTGCTCCGAAAGGCAGAGGAGCACAAAAATACCATTATACCGGGCTATACACACCACTCACAGCATGCGCAGCCGGTTACACTTGGGCACTTCTATCTGAGTGCGTTCGAAAACTTTGCCCGCGATCTGGAGCGCCTGCTGGCAGCCTACGACCACACCAACCTGAGCCCTATGGGGGGCGCGGCCATCGCCACGACTGGTTTTCCCATCAACCGGGAGCGGGTTGCCGAGCTGCTGGGCTTTGACGGCCTGCTTCTGAACTCTATGAACGCCACGTCCAGCCTGGATTTCGCCTATGAGGCGGCCAGCGCCATGTGTATTTTTATCCAGAATGTGGGCCGAATGGCGGAGAGCCTGCTGTTGTGGAACATGGGAGAGGTGGGCATCTCGCGCCTGAATTTGAAGTACTGCTCCTACAGCACCATCATGCCCCAAAAACGCAACCCCGTGGCCCTGGAAACACTTCGCTATTCCGGGGAATGGAGCTATGGCGCCCTGAGTACGATGTTCAACACCATGAAAGCCTATACGCCAGGCAATGGGCGGGAGCCCGGCTTTGTGGTCAGCCTGTACTATGAAATCGCGCAGAGAGTTATGGACAGCGCCTATCTCCTGGAGGGGATTGTACGCACTTTGGAGGTGGATCGGGAGCGCGCTTTGGATATGACCCGCAAAGGCTTTTCCACCATGACCGAGCTGGCAGACGAGCTGGTACGCAGCCAGGGCCTGTCCTTTGCGGCCGCCAAGAAGCTGGTCGGCAGGCTGGTGCTTCTGGCCCATGAGGAGCATATCCCCTGTGAGGCAATTGGCCGGGACCTCCTGCACCGGGCGGGCCTGGAGGCGCTTGGGGTAGAAGTGGACATGCCGGAGGAACTGCTGCGCGCCGCTCTGGATCCCGTCCAGAATGTGGAACGCCGCAGCCTTATCGGAGGCCCCAGTCCTGCACGTGTGGCTGAAATGATCCAGTGGGGAGGGGGACGGCTGAAGGAGCTGGACAGTCAATGGAAGGCCCGAGGGGATCGACTGAAGCGGGCCTCCAGCCGATTGGAGGAGCTGACCGATGCATTAATTAGGGAGGAGGAGTCATGACGCTGTCAGAAGCCTTTGCACACTTTATTCAACATCCGGTACCGCTGGGCGAGGAGGAGGTCTACCTCTGCACCCGCTCCATCCTGGATACTGTGGGGGCTATGGTCCTTGGCAGCCGTACCGGGGTGGTAGAAAAAGCTGCGCGGGTTATTCCGCGGGCCGGGAAAGCCACTCTGGCGGGGATTGGCGGAGGCTTTTCCGCGCGAGATGCGGCGTTCCTGAACGGTATCAGCGGCCACGAGCTGGAGTTGGATGACACCTCCAGCTCCAATCTGGGGCACCCCACCGTGGCTGTGCTGCCCGCTCTGCTGGCGCTGGGGGAAGAATTGAACAGCCCTGGCGAAGAACTGATACGTGCATTCGCCGTAGCCACCGAGGTGGAGTGCAAGCTGGGGCGTCTTTGCGCTCACGCCCTCCACGAGCGGGGATGGCATGCCAGCAGTGTTACCGGTATTGTTGGAGCCGCCGCGGGCGCCGCGTATCTTTTGAAATTGAAGGAAAAGGAACTCGTAAACTGCCTGGGAATTGCCGCCTCCATGGCGGCTGGTGTGCGGGAGAACTTCGGGACGGACACCAAGTCGCTTCATATCGGCAAGGCGGCTGCGGATGGACTTCTGGCGGCCTGTCTGGCCCGGGAAGGCTGTACCGCCTCCTCCTCCGCCCTGGACGGCCGGGAGGGCTACCTCTACGAGTATTCCGGGCTTCGCTTTGACCCGTTTGGTTCAGACTGGTACAAGACCCTGGGAAACCGATACGATGTCTGCACCCCCGGGTTTGCGATTAAACAGTATCCCTCCTGTAGCAGTACCCACCGTGCAGTGGATGCCTTTGTTGATTTGGCGCAAGTACATCATTTTCAACCAGAGGACATCGCCTCCATCCGGGTGGAACTGAGTGCGGCCGCTCTGCGTGAGCTGGTGACGCCCGAACCCAGAACCGGAGATGAGGCCAAGTTCAGCGTTGGGTTTCAGGTGGCCCTCTATTTGAGCGGGTTGGACAACATGCCGGACAATTATACAGAGAAGATTATCTTCCGGCCCGATATCCAACGGATTATAAAAGCCACTCATCTTTGCCATGCGGAGCGGTATGATGCGCTCCCGGTGGATATGGGAGTAGGACCTGCCTTCGTATCCGTCACCCTATTGGATGGCACAGAGTACCATACAGAGCGCATTTATCCCGTGGGACACCGGACAGATCCCATTTCGGATCAGGCGCTGGAGGAGAAATTCCTGCGCTGTACCCGCCCGGTATTGGGTGAGGAGCAGGCGCGTGTGTTATGCAGGACCCTCTGGAAGCTGAAGGATGATGCCGTTACCAATCTCATGCGCCAGACCGTTCCCATTCTCCGATGACCCGAATCCCCCGGCTCGTTCTGGGCCGGGGGATTTGACACATCCCGTATAATCTAAAATGAGCGAATAAGGAAAGGAGAGCCACATATGGACTACCGGATAGAACGGGACTCAATGGGGGAGATGGAGGTCCCCGCGGACCGCTACTGGGGTGCGCAGACCCAGCGGAGCTATCAGAACTTCCAGATCGGCACGGAGAAGATGCCGGAGGA
>ENA-OWNX01000026-OWNX01000026.1-gut-metagenome-genome-assembly--contig:-NODE-26-length-129118-cov-6.584775_pt1 | contig 129118 bp, 155 predicted proteins | sample MGYA00248250_ERZ651778 | MGnify/ENA primary metagenome ERZ651778 (study PRJEB26908, sample SAMEA4031702) | gut metagenome | biome: gut; feature: normal infant; material: stool | place: China | collected...
TGCGCCCTTGTTTCTCATCAGCGCTCGTATATAATACAACACATATCCCTGTGTGTCAACAGCTTTTTTTATTTTTTTGACTTTTTTGTTATATTTCTTTTATATACTGCATTGTAGCCTTATTTCATTCTTTTATCCTCATCCATATAGCGCAGGTATTTATCATACAATGCCGATATTTCCCGATGCTCAAATGGTGAATTTTGCAGACGGATATCCACCATCAGACGATCCAATCCGTGGTGGATTGCTTTATCCAGCTTTTGACTGTAGCCCATTTCCGCAGAATGCTCCTGATATTCATCCTCATCCAGCAGCGTAGTTTTCCCTGTTGGTGAAACCTTGACATCCAGATCATAATCAATATTCTTTATTGCTTCTCCGTCATACAGTGATGGAGATGCCAGATTGCAGTAATAATGAATACCCGATTTTCGAATCATGCAGATGACATTGTACCATTTATCCGGATAAAAGAAGCAGATTGCCGGTTCTCTGGTCACCCACTTGCGTCCGTCCGATTCACTGACAAGTGTTTTATTGGTTACTGCAACAATACGCCGTTCATTCGCTTCGATAACATAACCCTTTGCCCAGGTTCTGTGAAGACTCCCATCATGCTTATAGCTCTGGATATATACATATTCTCTTTCTTGTATTTCCATGACGTCCTCCTGTGAGTATCTATTATAGCAGATAAAACCTTGAAAGCAAATGCATACAAGTGTAATTTTCCTACCATACTATTGTATGAAAGGAGATGTATGACTGATACATAGAGTCATACGAGTGAACACTATGCTGACACCAAAAGACGTATTGTATATGGAAGATATTCTGGATCAGACGCTTGTTTTGAATAAGCGTGTAGCCAATGATATCTCAATGATTCAAAGTGAAGATGTTAAAACCTGTTTTGAGAACGTACAGGAAAAATTGAAGGAGCACTACCAGACATTACTGGCTATCCTGGAAAGTGAGGCAAAATAACATGGCTGATAAATCAAAGAGCTATGGCGATAAGGATATCGCTACCAACCTGCTTGTTACATTAAAGCATATGAAGGCGGAATTAAATACCTTTACACAGGAAGCAAGCAATGATGAGCTGTTTACAAAAATCGATGAGGTTTATACCTGTGTATCCACTCTGCAAAGAGATGTCTTCAATATGATGACAGCTCAGGGCTGGTATAAAATGACTGCTGAATCAGCAAAAAACATTTCCAAGGCTTATACGAAGTTTTCTAAAAGTGAAAGTGAGTTATCCTAATAGGAATGATTCACGCAATCACGCGTCATTGATAAAGCTGTAAATATAGGAAGAAATAATTTCTTACATGGAAATTTATTTCTTCTTTTTATTTATGCCTGTTACTTGAAGCGCTATGAGTTTCCATAGATAACTGCTTTTTCTTTTTATACTTTCATGATACGATATCTTATATATTAAGAGAGGTCGAATTATGAAAGAGAAAAAGTATGAATTGATTCTGCAGCAGCTGCAAGCCTTGCTGGAGGGAGAGCATGATATGATTGCAAACATGGCAAATATGGCAGCCTTATTATTCCATGAGCTTCCGGATTTGAATTGGGCGGGATTTTATCTTATGAAAAATAACGAGCTTGTTCTCGGTCCGTTTCAAGGCAAGGTAGCCTGTATGCATATCCCGTCAGGCAAAGGGGTTTGCGGAACCTGCGCGCTGCAACGCTGTACACAGCTGGTAGAAAATGTACACACCTTCCCCAGCCATATTGCCTGTGACAGTGCAAGCAACTCAGAAATCGTGGTACCCTTGATAAAAGAAAACACCCTGCTGGGTGTTTTGGATGTAGATTCACCTATCCTAGCCAGATTCGATACCATAGATCAGCATTATCTGGAGCAGGCTGTGGCATTATTGCTTCAGTCTCTGTGAATATGGAAATAGGCCGTGGCTAGCGTAATAGCTTCTCTGGCAGAGAACATGCGGCAGCGTCCGTTCCCAATGTAAGAGGTTTTCACAACGCTTCGCTCTTCCATTGCTTCTCCGATTTCGGAGAAGCTTTTTGTATGATAATCCAGATCAAGCATATCCTTCCATATGGTCTGTTTATTATTTTCTATAGGAGCACTTACCAGACGGATGGGAAGCTGATCTCCCGAATAGCGGGCAAGATGAAACATGCTACAGCTTTCATATTCACAGCCGAGCAGTATGGTATATCCATTGAATTCCACAATTTTACCGAGTGGGGAATCCTTACTGAGTCCAAAATGCAAAGGGTGACGGTCACAAATCAGCTTCGCATATTTGCCCCATGCCGCAAAGCTGTACAATGGATGATAGGAACGCACAACTCCTTCATTGCGAAGAAACTGTAGTGAAAGCGCATCCTGGGGCGCACTCAGTTTTCGATCAAACGGAAAAGAAGACGCACGCACATCATCCCAGTAAACACGTTCCACCGTTTTTTTCTGGCAGGATGGATCAAGCAGTTGAGGAGTAAAGGTTGGCATGACCAGTGTACCCTCATAGCCGACGGCATCGATCAGAGCTTCTATCAGCGCCTGCTCACCGCCAATTAAATAGCCCAGTCTCTGCAGGTCTGCCTGAACCAGAAGTACCATTCCCTTCTGTATCCCCAGTGACATGAGCTGCTGTACGATTTCCTCTTTTGAAGAAACCGTTGCAGTATCCTGATTTAATGTAGTAAATGCAGATCGTTCAGCCATTTTAACAAGTCCTTCTTTTCCAGATAACCTTCTTTGCTATTTTCAGGCAGCAGACTTCCCTGATAAAAGTAAAAGGTTGACGGCAGGCTTTGAATTTTTCCTGTCGTTATTTGCAGTTCTTCAACAGCCTGCTTGATGTCCGTATCTTCTTCGTTGGTATCCATCTTGAGATAATAGATTTCAAACGGTGTTTCTTCTTCTATCTCCTGTATCACTTTTTCATACTCATCACAGGAATAGCAGTTATCCGAGGTGATATACAGCATGAAGGAATTCTTTTTCGGATCCTGCAGTCTGACTAAAACTTCCTGAGGAGTCAGTTCAATCGGTTCTCCCTCATGATCTTTACCGCATCCCTGCAAGAAAAACATCATGCAAAACAGACAGAGCAGTACTTTCTTCATGAACAGCTACACCTCGCTTTCTGGTTTTATTTTACCACAGAATATGCATTCTCTGCTATTTTTTTCAGTAATCCACAGAAAAAGTCACCCTGCGATCGTTTTTGGTGGGGAAATGAATACGCAGAATGACTATCTGAAGTATAGCATACAATGAAGGATGAAAATAATCATTTGCTCAAGCTGCATTTTATTCAGCAGCTTTTGGTCTGCATCACTGCCCTGATCGTATGTGAGGTTTCATACGAATTCATCCCCCTATAAGCGGTTTATCAAATATATATGGTCATTCTTCATTGTTTTCATAAAAGCCCTACCGAAATCCATGCAGTGGAAATCCCTAGATCACCTCTGGAATTCCACAGAAGACTGGTTCAACACAAAGCTAAGCACTTTTTTCGTGATTTCTTTCGTCCTTTTTACTTTCAGGCATTAAAAAAGCCTTTATTTAAAGGCTTAACTTACTTTATGGTGCCGGTACCCAGAACTATAGAAATATCCATTTTCCATCTTTTTTTATTATATTTCATTCTTTTTCATTATAATATAAGGATATATTTGTTTTTCGTTTTAATTCATTATAGCATTTTTTCATAAATTGCATATTTTTTTCTGGTTGTTTTCGGGTAAACAGAAAACTCCTGCACTTATACAGGAGCTGGCAGCTAGGAAGAAGATATGATACGGATTTTTATAGGGGAGTAAAATATCTTTGCTGCCATATATATTTTCTCACAATTAAATGATAAATGTAAAATAATCATCAAATACGTGATTTTTCATCTTAAATCTCTGCTTATTATTTTGCGCTCGTAAAAAACACGTATAAACACGTCTTTTTCCGTTGACATACGTATTCATACGTGTTATAATATATATGTAAAAGGAAGGAGATATCAGGATATGCCAATGACAGCAAAGCAAATGATAAAGTACCTCAAGCAGAACGGTTTTCAAGAAGTACCCGGCGGTGGCGGTTCTCATAGAAAATTCTATAATCCGGATACCAGAAAGACAACAATCGTACCTTATCATTGCAAAGATTTGAAAAAAGGCATGGAGCAAGCAATACTGAAGCAGGCAGGGCTAAAAAAATAGCCTTGGCCTGCGCCGGTTATCCTAATATCTTATATTAAAGGAGGTATATGATATGTCAAAACTTTATTACCCTGCAGTTTTTCACGAAGCTGAACCGGATGAAACAGGTTACTGGGTAGAATTCCCTGATCTGCCTGGTTGTTTAACACAAGGTGAAACACTGGAAGAAGCTGCAGAAATGGCAGAAGATGCACTGGGCACCTGGTTTGCGCCGAATTCGTTGGAACCAGCTCAGGAATTTCCGAAACCGTCAAATCCAAGCGATATCAAATTACAAGGTCGTGATTTTGTTTTAATGGTCAAATATGATGGTGTCGAATGGGCCAAGCGGTATAACAACAAGGCCGTCAAAAAGACACTTACAATTCCGGCATGGCTGAATGATCTCGCCGATAAAAACAACATCAATTATTCACAGACACTGCAGGATGCGCTTATTAAAAAACTAGGTATTTAAAACAATATGGTGCATGTACAAAAACCACTCACTCCCTGAGGAATGAGTGGTAATTTTATGTTTAGACTTCGCGCAGCGGTCCTGCATACAGCCAGATTTTACGACCTCCTACATTTGCCTGTACTGAATTTGTAGGTACATCTACCGCAAGCACCTTAAATTTCTTGTCACATTTCCAGTAATCACCTACGCTGAAAACTTGTGACTTTGTTTTCTTACCGTTCTTATTGCATTTGGTAAGCGGTCCCGCCTGAATGGAGTTACCGCCGTTCCCGGTCATCTCCTCGCACCAGATGCTATCCATGTTGGCCAATACCTGGTCTACACTATGCACTCCTGTAATGACGAAGTATTCTCCTTTATGCAAAATCTGATCAGGCTGTCCCGGTTTCGCAGGCTTGGAAGGTTTCTTATGTTTTGCAGGTTTGTTCCCTGGCTTCTGCTCTGTGCTGTTTGCTTTCAGCTGGAAGCCTTCTGCAATGCCGTCTACAATGCCCTGTGCGATGGATTCCTTATTTGCCTGATATTCGGCCATGTCAGCCTTATTGTCAATGAAGCACGTCTCTAACAAGGCGGAGCTGATGCCTAAACACTTGCATGTATAAATCACCAGCCAGTTTGTCACCTTGACACCGGAGCCACCACGCTTCACGAAGTGCTTTCCCAGCTTGTTCATGATGGCCTGCTCAACATCAGTATACTTCTCACTGTCTGTTACAAAGATTTCTGTTCCGTGTCCGGATCCATCGAATGCATTGAAATGTACTTCCAGCACATAATCATACTTACTGATTTTGAATGTACCGTTCTGCACATCATAGAATGCGCTGCGATTTTGATTGTATACATCCACAATTGCATATTTTCTCAGTTTTGGAGCAATCAGGTTGACTAACTCTCTGGTGAGGTTAGCTTCTTTGTATCCACATCCGGAAGCTCCTTGATCGCCTGCACCATGCCCTGCAATAAGTAATATTTTCATTATTCTTCGTCCTCGCTTTCTTTGTTAATAAGTTTGTCGGCAACAGCTAAGCCGTTGCTCAAAACTTTTGGTACGTTAAATCCCGCTTCAACGAAGTTTTCACAGATGGAGCGTGCTTCATTCACAATCAAGCTTGCCAGTACGAACCATCCAAGCAGTGTTGTAATCTGCAAGTCTACACCGATTATCTCACCGATTTCGATCAAGCCTGCTGCAACCATAAATGCAAACGTGATCATGATCCAGTATCCAATCTTTTTAAGTACTCCTTGCCAACCCTTTACTGAATTTTCTTTTTTCATGATTCTTGACTTCATCCAACCTGTTACCCAGTCTGCTATATTAAGTGCAAGGAACAACGCAAACAGATACCAGTGTTCTCCGAATATCACGCTGATAACTGCTATAACAGTGCCCACAAATGCGTTGTAGTTATCTGTGATTGTTTGTGCCATATGTTTCATATACCTCATCTCTTTCCGCCATTCTTGGCAATATGTAGGGCGTTTAACGCACGCCCATGCGAGATACTTGGATCACCCCCTATCCGGCTTTTATTTCATCAGCCTGTTTCTTCGTTATCATCCCACCAGCTATAAATATTTCCAGATCACTGTCTTTATAGATTCCGGCATCATAATACTCTTTGATCCAACGATACATCATACTGCATCACCTGCCTTCAGCTTTGCTAATTCAAGCAGGACAGCAGCATTGAATCTTTCCTGCTCGGACAATTCCGGCTCGATAGGCGGGAAAAGCTCTTGTTTTTCCTCTTCTGTCAATAGTACAGCATTTCCATCCAGCAGTCTGTAATTGTATCTTCCCTGCTCATCCATCAATCCAGATTCCAGATAATTCCCTTGTGCGTGAGTAAAGCGATCCCCTTCGCCTTCATCGATCAATGCATATCCATCTATGCTTTCCATGAATATCTCACTATTAACCTCTGTTATCAAAGAATCAGAATCAACCTTAACGTATACTTTTACCACATCGATACCTCCTTAATAGATTTCTGCGTCTGCCCAATACTCTCGACCATGCACCCTCAACATTCCAGCTGCAGAAGCACTAAAGCTAAAACGCACTCGATTTGTAAAACTTGCATGTGTGATCTTCTCACTTGTTATATTGGTCAGTGTCCCTGCCGCTTTTAACGTCAATGTTGGATCTATTCGCATGTCAACTGGAATCGACATCATATTAGAGAATGAATTTGATGCTGCGTTCATCGTGTAATCAACATATATGTATCTACCATATCTTTGGCAAAGCATAAGTTCCTCTGCATATGGTCTTGGGACAAGCGATGTCGCAATCTCTCCAAGCTCTAATTTTGCATAATCTATATATACGTCTGAGGTTATACCCGGTGAAGAAATTATTATCTGCAAAGATTTGACATCATCGAAATCTGCATCACTCACTACATCGAAGGTCATCTTCATGATCGTATATTTGTTTGCTGAAATCGTGTGTGTCTTTCTCGCTAACGATACAGATGGTTTATCACTCGAATTATACAAGATCGTTGCTGATGTGCTGATCTCTTGTACATTGCTCGATATTATTTTCACGCTCAATGTCAATTTCTTTCCTAAGATCTTACGTATAATAGAATTATTCAATTCTACATGTTGAAATATCAAAAACTTACATTCACCAGCGGTTGATGAAATTTTCATCCTTCTACTACTATTAGTTATAGTATATGGCACATATCCATCAGAAGCATTCATATAAGCAATCCATCTGTCTGCTGTATACATCCTATTGCTAGTTATATTAAATTCATTTCCTTTTTGCCACACTTGAAAATCACCATTGATTAACAGATTGGGATTGCCGATCTGCAATAAATTATCGTATAGTTCTTTACCCTTTGGTGCAGATAATGCGTATGTAGGGTCTTCGGTCGTGAAATCATCTGCGATATTTACCGTTCCCGGGTTCCCTTGCGGTCCCTGTGGTCCTTGTGGTCCTGCAGGACCGGTTTTCCCTGTGTCTCCTTTAGGCCCCTTGAAATTTCCAACTAAAACTTTAGCCATACATGCCCCTCCTTATCCTGGTATATCCATGTAGATATTACCATTCTCATCTACTTCAAATGTCGGTGGTGCTGCAGAATCCGCATAATAACAATACAGATTTCCAGCCGCATCTCCAACAAATGTGAACACGCCATTCGCCGGTGTTATCACACCGCTATCACCACGTTCCCCTTTTTCTCCTTTTTCGCCAGGTATCCCCTGTATCCCTTGCGGACCTCTTGGCCCGATGAATTCCCCTGTATCCAATGCATTCTGAATATATGCTATCTGTTCTTTTTGCTTCTCGATCAGTTCAGACGCCGGTGTTTCAAATTCCGAATCCATATACTGCTTCACGAAGTCTGCAACTGCCTTCTGCCATTCATCTTTACTCGGAAGTATGACAGTCCCATTCGGTGCCGGTGTACAGCGTGCTGCTATTTGTTGCGTAACTTCGATATGAGCAGCATCCTTTGGATCTGTCATTTCTATCGCGATAAAGATGATTCCATCCTGCCCGAATGCTTCCGCAGGTATCTTGAATACTTTATTGCTATATCTCGCAATCGCCACAGAGTACACGCCATTTTTTTTATACCATCCGATTTTCGGTGCGACGATATAATCTTTGTATGCATCCGTATCATTGATATATTGTACAGGCACATCTGCCGAACCCTGCGCTGGGATGATTTCCGCATCTAATGTCAATGTCAAGCCTTTCCGTGTCACTTTGATCATCACTCTGCCTCCTTTCGTCAGATGTCATAATTCATATCAATAAACTTACCTTTCGTTTTCATAGTCACACCTAAAATAGAGTTTATACGGATATGATTGTCTTCATTAAGGTTTAAGAATATATCATCCTTGGTTATAGAAATCGATGGTCTTGATAACAAGTCGGTATTGTTGTCGAAAATACCAATTCTTATCAGATCTTCACTCAATATGATTACTGTATCTTCTTTTTCTCCGAGCGTTATTTGACTTATTCTTCCTGCTTCATAACTCAAATGTAGATTACGCCCGATATAAGCATCATACTCTGTTGTAAGTTTACCCTTGAATGTCCCCGATTCCATCGTTACATTTTTCATGACTGCATCAGCGCATCTCATGATTCCATCTTTAGCAACTGAAAAATTATTTCCTATCTCTATCGTTCCTCCGATGATCTTGCTACCATTTATGGTAGCACCTGATATCGTTCCCGCAAAACTTCCATCCTTCATTCGTAATTCTCCGGTATCCAGATTCAAATAAAATTTTCCATTCCTGTCTGTCAGTATACCGGTGATCACATAGTCCGCATTGATCGCTTCGAAATCTATCGCCGTTCCCCATTTCCAGTCCGTATCCGTCTCATTGCGTTTTTTAGCGATCTGTATGCCTTGTGTACCTATACAGAGCGCTCCATATGTAGGAGATGATTTGTCGATATCTTCGAATAGGATCGCACGTACATCCTGCCTTTTGGCGATGTCCTTTTGAGCCTTTAACGATGTCATCATGAGATTTACGACACCGGCAATACGCTGCGCCATGATCGTGTTGCTCACTTTATCGTATATGGTATCTACGATATGCTGAGTTTTCGATAATCTATCAAAATAATCTTCTTTATGATCACCCAACGTAAGAGATGTTACGCTATTGGTTATCCCGTCGTATACTAATTCGATGACACGAGGTGTCGTTTCGATCTTTAACCTACGATGGGATACATGTACCGTATCTCCAAGCGACACTCTCACTAATTCACTATATTCCTTATATAAGTCCGTTTTGGAAAGATCTACCATCTGAACGTTGTATGTGATGATCGGCATATCTACTTTATTGATCGTATACTCACGTTTCGCTCGCTCTCGTAGCTTTTGATAGAGGATCGCTTTTGTATCGCATATCGTGATGCCGTTTTCTTCATCGCCTTCCTGGGCATCCTCTTTCAACTTGATATCAGTATACTCAAATACCACCGGCGGAAATCTTCGTGGCTCATACTTTTCTATATTCGGCGAATCGACCGTTTCATTGTTAGGAAGCATATGACCGTTGTATGCCTTTGGGCGTATTCTGGTAACCACTTCCGACATATCGATTTTTTCTTCAACACCCGTTAGATTGAACCCGAATTCAGCTCGCATCCCATTATCAGCTCCGGCACGTTTATTCAGATAAATCTCATAATTCTTATAGATCGGTTCGCCTCCCCATCTATTCAAAAATGCATTATCATTGTCTCCGCTGATCGCTTCATTTGCACACATTTCCTGATAATAAGCACTATTCGCTTTCGATATATCGGAATATCCTTTGTACTTCGTATCTTTAAACATGATATTCAATGCATCCTGTGCAGTTTTATTCACGACGCGAGTGTCGAAGAAATATATATCATTCGTAAGAAATATAGGTATTGCATAGGCTTCGATAAAGTCATCATTCTTATCCACTTCATTGATCATGAATAACTGCCGCTTGCCGATGGGAGTGTCCATGCTTAGGATGGCATTTTCTACAATACCCTCCATATTCTCATCCAATGGATTTCTGAGCGTTACCACCCATTCTCCTTTCAGCTTCATCTTCAACTCACACGTTATGGGTTTCAGATTATAATCTCCATTATAATCAAAATTGCGATTTCCCGGTTTATATACCTGGATCATCATATACACCTCCAGTTTGGTTGTATGGTCAGTGTGAATTTTGCCGGATCGGATATTGATATCTTATTTTCTCCTTCGATCAGTAGCATGTCTTCATATTCTCCACTGATAGCAGTATTGTGCAATGTCCCGTCACTACGGTACGCTATCCTACGATATGTATCGATGGTAAGGTTTTGTCCTACGTTTGCCTTTATCGCATGTCCGTTGACCGTCAACGTGCACACTCCCTCACCCTTTATAAAATAAACAGGTGTCGTTTCTTCGTATGGATTATCCTTTATCTGTTGTGGGTCATATAGTTGTATGCCTGATAATAGGTAGGTGTACGGGTCTAATGTAAGATTCACAGTAAACCTTCCTATCCTCAACGAATTTCTGGCATTGGTAGATACTTCGACTTTTTTTATCCTGTAGTATACAGATCTGTCATCGCTGAAAGATAATCTTTTTCCAACGGATGTAAGCAACCAGCGTTTCGCCATCCGCCATACATTGTTCCAATTATCCGGGGATGTCATATAGTTCAATTCTACAGATATCGTGATGTCTTCATAATATCCTGTATCCTCATACAGCTTACCGTCCCGTCCTGGAAGTCCTTTTTCGTTATATCGTTTTTGCGGTGACGGGACATCCGGACGCTTCACGACGTATAGACGCAAGGTTTCGCTGCATTCATCATTTAAAAACATATGGTACATGACATCATCCTCCTGTCACTATACTTTTGAATGTCTGGTTTCTGTTCACACGTTTAACTACCATCTGTTCGATCATTCTGCTATCCAGATATACATTTATCTGATTCACCTGTTCACTTTCTAAGATTGCCTTTGTATTTGACAAGAAGGTGCCGTCTACACCGAACATCTCACTTTGTGCCCGCTGCATGATTGCAGAATTATCCTGCAAACGTTCCACCATACCTTTTCCCATATCAGTGATCGTGGAAAACAATTTCTTTTTCTTGTTTTCTACACCGTTTATCGTTCCGATCGTGAAGAAATCACCTGCTTCAAACGCGGCTTTCGATGGAGAATTTTCTTTTAGAGAGTCGTGCAAAGCCGATATCATCATAAGCCCCATATTCGATACTGCACCAAACACTTCTCCCGCTCTGTTGTTTACTCCGTTCTTCAATCCAAGCGCATAATTCTCTCCGGCATCCGTGTATTTCCATGTATTTCCATCCAGCACCGCATACCCTTTATCTGCAAGAGCCTGCCATGCGGCTTTGGTCTGCGGTGTACCGTCATCGATACCCTTTTTCGCTTTTTCTGTTTGTCCGAATGCAGCACTGAGGAATTGATCCTCATTTTTCTTATAAGCATTCAACCCGGCAGTACACATCGTTTCCCACAAGGTTGCATGTTCTGGAATGGCATCTGTTACGACGCCCAGTTCGTCTTTTAACTGTTTTTCCAGAGTTTTTAACTGCATCTTGCTGGCTTCCACTTGATTTTTCACAGCTTCATCTTCACTGTTCTTATTTTCTTCAACATAACGTTTCAGCATATCGATCTGTTCCTGCGTAGAAAGCTGTAAACTCTTTCCGTTTTCCTTATATGTATTCGCCACATAGTCTACGATGTTTTTTTGACTTTCAGCTGTCCCTTTTTCCATTTCTTCCATCAGATACTTCTGCTCAGCTATCGTTTGCGTATATCCATCCACAAGCTCTTTTTTCTTTTCGTAATTCTTTTTATACTCTTCCAATTCACTATTCAATCTACTTTTTGTTGCGTCATAATTTATATTTCCATCTCTAAGGCCATTGTCCTCCATCTTCTTGATTTCTGCTTCTACTTCAGCTCTTTTCGCCAGATACTCATCCTCGGCTTTCATCATATCTCTGGTGGCCTGTGCATTCTTTTTGACAGCCTCCGTATATTCGTCCATACCACTATCGACAAGTGCTTGCGCCTGTTTCTTCGTGATCAGATCATCGATGTTTTTCATCTGTTCCTTATAGCTGTCAATGATGTTTCCATTCATCTGCAGTTCTGTTCCCAATGCATCGTTCAATTCCCCGAGGATTACTCGTGCGCGGTCTTCATAGCCTTTTTTCACTTCACCGTTTGCAGATGTGATGCTCTCCAGTTCTGTCTTCAACTGGGCGTAATATTCAAAATTTCCATATATCCCCTCAACTGCCTCCTCCTGCGCAGCCTGCATCTCTTTCCAGGCATCTATCTGCTTCTGTGTTTCCTCGCTGCTCTTCTTTATCGCTTCTGTGGCGGCATCTGTTTTTTGCGAAAAGATGAACATTGCGGTTCCTGCAGCTGCTGCCACACTTGCCAGCGTCAATAAAGGGTGAGCAGCAATGAGTGATCCCAGACCTCCCAGTGCACTTGAAACTCCAGGAATGTCTGCTGTTGCAAGCTTCGTCAGACCACCTGCTATATTTGTAATGGAATCTTTGAATTTCGAAATCTTGTTTACTGCAAATGCAGTCGTGGCAGCTGTACCCAATGTAACGAGGGCACCCTCGACCAATGGCAGATTGTCGATCATCCATTCTACGCCGCCTTTTAATACCGGCATCGCATCCTGGATCATAGGTTCTAGGAGATCGGTCTGCAATGTCCTTCCCAAACCTCGTAACTGACTTTCTACAGTCCCGTATTTGATATCCTGTATCTCCTTCATCTTTCCACTGACATCCGAAAATTCATCTCCGACACTGGTCAATGATTCCACGAACTTTGCATTCGCGTCCTCTCCCATCGTACCGAATGCAGTTGCTGCTTTTGTGAGCTTTTTCTGTTGATTTGTCGTTTTTGCTATATCTTTTACGATAGCGTCGATAACATCTTTCTGTGTAGCACGCCCATCTTTCCATGCCTTGAAAACTTTTCCCGTTTCCGAAGAAAACATATCCAAAGAATCCTCTATCGTCCCATCCGCAAGTCGTGTCGTTACCTCGTTTATCGCATCGTTGATTTTATCCAGATTGTAAGCACCGTTTTGTGAACCATTCTTCAGCAACTGAAAATAATCATCCGCGCCATAACCAGCCTGAGCAAACTTACCGGCATATTCCGAGATGTTATCTCCGAGTTCATCCGTATAGTTCAGCCCATTTTGTGCTCCCATAGCGATCAGATCCATGGAATCTTCCGCAGAGAGACCAAATTGGTACATCAGCTGTTTAGTTCCTCGCAGCGTTTCGTTGAAGTCCATGTCGAACGTATCTTCCAAAGTCTTCACACCTGCTGTTACGTTCTTCAAATCTTCATCATCCAGATCGGACATCTGCTGTTTTACGCGTGCCATAGAATCCGCGATATCCTGTAAAGAGTCTCCATAATCATTATTATAGAGTTCTTTCATCTCTTCGTTATACCGTTTCATTTCATCCGCAGATGCTCCTGTTGCCGCCTGAAAGCTTGCACTCGCCCCGTCACTTTGTGTAATGAGTTCTTTTAGGCTTCCGGCAAGCGACTGGATGCCATCAGCTGTGATATCCGCCATCGCACCTTTCATGATGGTAAAGCCATCACCTGCATCCTTCGCACTGTCTTCTACTTCATCCAGGGCTCCAGCAAGTTGCTTCGATTCTGTCCGGACCGCAGACAAACGTTGCTTGTTCGTTTGTAGATGTTTGGATAGAGCTGTGATCTGTGCAGCCAGCTGCTGCGTCTCTCGATCGTCTTTCCCTTTTGCGAGGGCCGCTTCCTGATAGGCTCTCTGCAGCTCAGACAGCTCCTGTTGCTGCCTAGCGATATCTTGCGTCAATTCACCTAGCTTACTCGATGCATTTTTTTCAGCTGCTGATAATTCATCCATCTTTTTCGAATTATCAGCAATTTGATTCTTTAAAGCTTCACAATATCCCTTCGTTTCGTTGATGGACGTCCCCAACTTCGCCATCACATCTTCTTGCTTGCGCAGCGCATTCTCTGCTTTTAATGCTTCTGCAGAATTTTCACCATATGCCTTCGTGGCATTTTCCAACCCTTTTTTTAGATTGCCTAGATTCTCACTCTGTTCCTTATATTCTTTTGACAGAACGGATACTTTCGTATCTTGCTCCTGCAATTGTTTTTTCAATATCTCGTTCTTGTCCTGCAAGAAATCAAGAGAATCCGAATTCCCATCATATTTTTTCGTGAGGAGATTCATCTCCGATCCGAGCAGTTTCAATCTTCCGTTGATTTTTTGGATCTGATTGTTGAATTCTCTTTCTCCTGTGATTCCTATACGTGGCCCGATATCATATCCCATATCTCTTCACCTCACTATTTCAATGACGGGATGAAATCCCCATTTATTTCACTATCAGCTTCCGCATATCCCTTGATACGCTGATACATTTCTACAATATCACTCAGCTCACCGATCGGCATGTGTGCAAATTCATATTCCTGCATGCCGATCATGCGAGCCCATACAGATAAACAAAGGTAGTGATCGTCAGTTCCCTTTTCACCTTTTTTTACTTTGTTGTTGATTCTTTTTTTTTCGATTTGACGAGCGTACTGTACATCGCCTCCGTCAATATTCCGGAATCTTCATATCCAATATCTGCATATAAAGATTCTTTATTCGGGATATCCAGTATCAGTTCCTTTCCATCCTGCTGCTTGATCTTCTTTCGGTTACAGTACTGGATACCTTCGCATATCATGATATACACGATATCCTTTACAAGTCTTATGCTATTTTTTTTAAATTTTTCAGGTTCCAATAAACAGTCCACCATTTTTGTGACCGGAATATATTCATCCTCGATTTGTTCTGCTGCATTCAAGGAGAATACGAGGGGATATGTCTTCCCCTCGATACTGAGTAATGATATTCTCATGTCCATCTACCTCCTTTATGCATCTGTTTTTCCGCATTTGTATTCCAAGTACAGAGCAGCTTCCGCTCTTGTCTGGAACCATGCGTCCATCATCCAAGGATGCTCATATTTATCATCTACCAGATCACTGCGCATAACTGTTCCGGTGATCGTCGGTGTCTGCCATTCGATAGATTCCCCTTTCGTCGTTGCCGCTTGTTCCGGAACATTGAAGAACACCTTCGGCAGGAATACTGCTCTGTATTTTGTGACATCATTGTTTTGATGTGCTTCAATTACACCGATACCCAAATACGGAGCTACACGTTTATCGTCATAAATGCCTTCTGTCGCATTTTTATCTGTGTTATATGTGAATTCTTCCGTTCGGATACCCAGTACCTTTTTCGATGCCTCTTGCGTCAGGTCATCTGTTGTCAGTGACAATTCGCCATTTTGGAATGTACCCTTATCGTGTTCTGCATCCATGTCATCTGCATATAGCGGATTATCTTCGCTCTGATTGATCGCAAGTGAGTATTCCACCATCTTCGCGACTGTTGCCGGTTCACTGTATGTCGGTTTGTTTCCCGTCCCCGAATAGTCATACATGCCGACGATCAGCATGCTCAATCCTTTGATTGCCATATCATTTCATCTCCTTTTTTATTTTGTTTTCGATGGTATCCGCCATCGCTTTTACTGCTGTTTTTTTATTCTTCGTTACTGCTCTGTTTACAAATGGATTTTTCTTTCTAAACGATGTTCCACTATTTACAGAACGAGCGATAACCTGGTTTGGAACACCTTTCGGATACTTCTTCGTTTTGTCACGACCATATCCATCCCATCCGACTTTGGCATTCACAAAATCACTATCTTCTTGTATAGGAGCAATCCCCATTCCCTCAATCAAATCTGCTTTTTGCCTATTTGATATCCCGCTTATAGGTTTTTCTGGAGATCCGTATCCATTATCTACAGGAATATCTTTGATTTCATCTTTGATTGCGTCTGCAATGATTCCCGCACCTTTATACACGCCTTTGTGAATGATATCGTCAGACACTTTTCCCATCCTTTTTATAGATTTGATATAATCATTCAGTCCTTTATCCTGTATTTTTGCCATTATGCCACCTCAAAATGCCATTCATAATGGATATATCCTGTTTCATCTTCGTATTGTATTGATTCAATACGGCAAGTGATTTCTGCATCTTCTAATGCCCTTGTTATCTCCTGTACCCACGGATCATATTCTTGTTTCGTAAACAGATCGATTGTTCCGTTAATGACCATTATTTCGTGTTTATCGTCAGCATGTAGCGAACCTCCTTCGATTCCTTCCTGCCATACGATGTATCTTTCTTCGCTGCCAGTCTTTTCAAAATGATGAACATCTTTAGTGACCGTCAACAGGGCATCACGTACTCGCTTCAGTAGTTCCATATGGCTCACCTCTTCGCTCCAAGGACAACACCGTGATCGGTATCCCTTCATCGTCTTGGCCATGCTGCACCTGCAATATCGTATACTGCCTGCCGTCTATGCTTGCAATATCCCGACCGGCAGAAATCGAACGTTCCCGGTATACATGGATCACTTCATCCAGCGTATCACCTGCCTGCTTTGCGGTATAATTGCGCACGATACCAACCTTTTCATATCCGAAATACAGTGATAACCTTGGACGATAGTCGTACACCGGCTTATTCCCGGGCTCTGCCACATTCACTCTTTCGCAGATATCTACGATCCCATCATCATATGTATAGGCCATCTTCATTCCCTCGCTTTCTGAGAAAATAGCAGATTGTTCAGCTCATAGCGTAGGAAGCGCGGCATGATCATTTCAGATGATGCGCGTTTGCGGTACAGGAACGCCGCATAATGTTCGATGGTATATTGATAGTCCATCGATCCGTCGTCCTGTATCCCCATCCGCTTCATGAGCGCTTCCGCATTCTTCAACAAGGTGCGCAGGTATGGTTCCTCAGATGGTGGCGTCTTCAGGTCCTGCTTTAGGACCGTTAGCAGCAATTCTTCATCCATCTGCTTTTACCGCCTTTATGCAGCTGCACTCTTGTTCACTGTTACGATATATTCTTTTTCCACACCAGCGAAGCTGACGGTGATGCTCAGCGTGTTTTCTCCATCTGTGAAGGATGCGGTTTCACCATTGTTCACAGGTGTTTCTTTATTCTTGATCGTGATGGTAGCTCCTGCACGTTTCGCAACCGCTTCGATCTTGCTGCTGGCATTGGATGTGTTTACCATGTATTCATAGGTTCCTGCACTGAATACAGGGAACAGTTTATTGCTGCCGATCTTTAAGCTTGCCAGCTGCACATCCTCTTCGTTTGCTTTGTCCGGCGCAAATACAATAGATGTCGTTGGTGTCTTTCCGCTGATATTGATCAGTCCGAATGCTTCCGCGATGACCGGCTTTCCATCAAATCGCTCCGTACCTTTGAATACGGTTTGATCTTCCAGGAAACGTACATGTTCAGACTGTCCCAGCTGCAGACCTTTGCGCTGTACAGCCTTGTAATTCGTCATATAGCCGAATGCAATATCTCCATCGGCCATGAACTTAAGTTCTTCTACCTTTCCGCCAACAACCGGCATCGTATCATTCATACCGCTGACGATCGTCGCATTCATATTCGTATCCATCGCTTCCACGACAAGATCGAGCTTTGTCTGTCGATTCATCATCCATACCAGATTTCCTGAATCATAATCGGTAAAGATCATTTTCAGGCAGCGCACGATCTCTTTGAACAATTCTTTTCCTGTCTTTCCGGTGATCGTTTTGATATTGGATTCGTGAAGGTCTTTCCATTCCCGCTCTGTGTCGTTGTGGTCGCTTGGTTTTACGGTCTGCGCCAGACGGGTGACAATCCCCATCGGCATCTTGACGCCTGTTCCATATACGATAGCCTTATCCTTAGCCTTTGCGATCGCGATACCTAATGCATTGATCAGCTCCTGCGCCAGGTTTACGTCATTATCTTCTAACAGCGCATTGCAGACCTTGAAAAAGCCGGCTACCTTGAATCCGTCCATTTCCACATCGTTGAAACCTAACTCCAACTCATTCAGCTTTCCGCACTGCTCAGTCCATACCGCTTCCGGAACGCTCCCCATGATCGTGATACGTGCCGTACCAGTGATATCGCTCTTGTTAGTATACTTCAGCAGCTTGGAATTTGCTTCGGTCACCTCTTTGATCATCGGCAGGAAGTTTTGTGGGATGATCAATCCTGCATTGCCGATTGCTCTTTTCTCTTTGATGCAGGAGCGTACCTGCTGCATGAAGTCCTTTACCTCCTCATTTGCGAAGATCGCGCTTCTTTCCTGCATGGTACGTCCGAAAAATTCTGTTCTTGTTTCCATATCTCTATCCTTTCCTCTCTTGCTTCTGCTGTTCTGACTTGCTCCCTGATCATCGCCTGCCTGCGGCTCCGGCGGTGTACTTTCCTGCTCCTTGATTTTGTTTTCCAGCTCTTCGATCTCATCCTCCAACTTTTTCTTTTCGGCTTCATGAGCATCCTTTTCCTTTGTCAGGTCTTCTACAGCATCCTCTACGACCTTACGGTCTGCTTCCGGTGTGCTTTCATCCATTTCTGCGATGGACGCTTCCAGCTCCTGTTCCCGTGTCCGGAAACCTTCATCCTTACTTCTCAATTCTTCCAGCAGCTTTTTCTTCATTGCTGCCTTATTTCTCATCAACAATACTTTTAATGCCATCACGATTCTCCTTTCAATTTTTTAATCGTATTCATTTTCCAAGCTTCGAAGCTGCGTTTTGTCATATCCTCCAGCTGCCGCTTCCTTGCGCTTACGCAGGTTTCTTCATATGCTGGGAATGTAACGATCGACACTTCATACAGCTTCACTTTTTTGATCGTCCAATGTGTTTTATTATCGATACTTGATACATCTTCGTCGACGATCTCAAATCCGATAGAACACTGATCGACGTCACCACGTTTTACCCGTTCGTATACGTTCATAGCATCGACATCATTACGATTGATCTTTACATCTCCCCATAGACCGGTATCATCGACTCGCAGCTGCAGCGTCCCTGCTTTCGTACGCCCAATGACCAGGCGCGTCTTGTGGTCGATCAAAGCACGGATATCTTCATTCAGCTGATCGTCGAATGCATGAGGGTCGATGCTTTCTGACATCCCTTTCCATATTTCATAATTACTATTAAATACAGCAAAATAACCACTGATATATAGGTCGTTGTCCTGTTCGCGCGTTTCAAATTTTGCCTGTGCGCTTCGCAGCTGCCGCTTTCCTCTATCCACCTTCTTCACCTTCTTTCTTTTTCAACTTCTTCTGGTCACCGATCATACCTGCTGGTATGTAGTTTTCCAGAATCACTAATTCATCCAGACCATCCTTATGTGGCATGTCGATCCAATCTCGTACCTCGTTTCCTTCCATGATCCCTCTGGTATAGAGATTTGCGCCAACATTAGCTAACGTGTCGATATCATACGAATGCAGAGAACGTGCATTGAATCGAAAATATAATGTTGGATCAATCAGAACAGCTTTTGTGAAAGCCTGTTCGATACATTGACAGATCGTTTTTATCCTTGTATTGATAAAATTGTTCCAGGCATCCGCTTTGAATTCTCCGATTCCCAGAACGAACGGCGGTACGTCCAAGATGGCCGCCACCGTTTTTTTATCCAGCTCCACATTTTCCTGTATCGCCAGGTCTTTTAGACTCAATGGTTTAACAGTTTCTACTTCAAACGAATCTGCGGGAAGCAGCCACGGTTCCCCGGCTTCGGTGCTGGTCACATATTTTTTCAGCAGCTGAGAACGTCCTTCTTTACTGCTCAGCTCCTCTGTATCCGCGTCCACCTTCACGATGATAGAAGGCTTCCATTTTGATTCCATGAATCCTTTCTTCGTGATACTCGCCTGCAGGAGTGTCTCTGCGACCTGCTTTAAGCTTTTACGATACCCCTCGCCCTTCCATGGCACTTCCGGATCCGGGTTCATTGCGATATGGATGAGGTCCCATGGCTCATAGGTCTGTCCGTAGATCATAATCTTATATCCATAGCCGTCCGGCAGGAAGGTGGTCTGACTTGGTGGTATCGGCAATAGATCGTCCAGCAGTCCATCTTTTGTTTTTGGAAGCACTACAGCATTACCGTCACCCTCCAGCAATAGCGCACGCACGATCGTCTGGATGAAGGTCGAACGCGTCATGTAGCGATTCGGTTCGATGTCGATCTTGCGCGATAATCCGTTCCGGATCCGTATATCTCCTTTATCCTGTGTATTCTGCATCAAATGGATAGACATGCTGCCGATCAGATTCGCGATCTTATTGACTGCCGATATGATCTCCGGATTTTTTGCCAGCGATGCATAGCCGCTGCTGCAAAGCATATCGTAAGTACTGATATCACACAGATATGTGGATGTACGCTCTTCGCTTCTTTTCTGCCTTGGGTCCGCTCTCACCTTTCCTTTATTTCTCTGTTCGCTCATTGATTCCCTCCTATTCCAGGAATGCCGCTGCATTCGCTGATTTTTCGTTTGCGATCAGCTTTTGTTTGCACGCAATGACGGTCGCGTCGAACAGGTCGATACGCTGTGTCGGCATGACTTTCTGAAAGCGGACAAATTCGTCACTGTCTTCGATGGCTTTTACATTGCTGATACAATATTCAAACGCTTTGTTGTGTAGATAATAGAATTGTTGTTTGATTACCTTTCGCTCGATCTCACGGAAGGCTTCTGTCTTTTCAAATGGTCTCTGCGACTGGTCGCGCATCTTGAAGCCTGCTTTCTTCATCTTCATGACAAATTCACGCGCATATTTCCGGTCGTATCCTGTCCATTTCAGCTTGAAGCCCATTTTTTTCATGTGGATGAACCACTTCACGACATCCTCGTACTCTACCACTGCGCCATTGCACATCGTGAGCCACCCCTGTTCCTCCCACCAGAATACCGGTATGTTGTCGTCGTCCGCTTTTTTATGAGCGATCGCCCGTGGTATGAATGCATGCGATATCGTGATGTCTACATCCTTGTAGGTCCCGTATATCGTTGCCCCTGTAAGGTCATGCATCTTCGATAGATCGGCACCTCCATACCATTTGATCGGCAGCTTTGCCAGCTCCTCCAATGTCCAGTTGTATTTTTCATCGGATGAAGTCACCTGCATCATGTCGAAATATGTGTCGATTGCATCCGTGAAGACATTCAGCGACTTCGCAAAATAATCTTTTCGCTGCTGCGGATCATTGAGTGCTTCCATGGCTCCTTCCATCAGTTCATCTGGTCGGATCGATTGCCCATATGCGGGATTTGCCATTTCCTGGATCCGCGGATTCGTAAAATCCAGAAACTTTGCACCGTTTTCATCTACGGAGTAATCAGCTTCGCAAATAAATATGAAATAGCGGTCATTTTCAACTTCTTTGTCCAGTATCTTTTTACAGTAGGTTACCTTTTGCGCAAGAAAGCTGTTCGGATCATCACCGGCTGTCGATATACCGATCATAAGTTTATTGCTGTACGCCTTCATTGCTTCTTTGAATAAGTTATATTGCTTTGGTTTTTTGAAAGCGTGGATCTCATCTGCAATGGCCAAGTTACAGTTGAAGGAATCCTGCGCATCCGGATTTGCGGCCAGTGCATCCAAACGGAAAAACCCGGTCCCGATCGCTGCTTCGATGGAATGCTCGTTGTTGTTGTCTATGATATGGAATGCTCCTCCATGATCCTTGGCATCCTCTTTCATCCTTTTGATGTTATATTCTAAAAAATTGAATGTTTGCATGGCCTGCTTCGAATCCGCTGCCACGATATAGATGCTTGACCCTGATCTCCGCCATAACAAACCTAGCGCGTACGCTAACGCACCGGCGAATGTCGTCTTAACATTTTTTCGTGGAATGAAGATCAGGCACTCGGTAAACCGATTGATCTTCGTTCCTGCCATCTTGAAGCCTACGAGATTATAAACGATGAATTTGTGAAATGGCATCAGGAAGAAAGGAGTACCACGAAGCTCTGTGCCATCTAGCAGCTGCCCTTTCTCATGACATATCGTCAGCTCGATGATACCGATCACAAATTCCGCATCGCTTGTTATAAAGTCCCATCGTTCATCCTGCAGATCGTCAAGAAATCGCTGACACGCCTTGATTCGATATTCGTTCGCTACGATGGAGCCATCACAGACCCCGTTCGCATAGTCCATGACTTCCTTAAGATTTTCGTTCAAGCCGTTCCAACGCTTCACCCAGGACGCTCTTCTTGCCCTGGTCCAGTCCTTTCGCTTTGATCGCCTTAAATCCTTTTGGTGTCAGACCGAAAAGATTCTCCATCTCAATGAGTTCGCGGCGCAGATTTTCCATAGATAGGTACAGCGGTGCTTTCCGTATGTTGGTGGCACCTGCTTTGTTGGTGTACTTTTCGGTCACTTTGCAGCCTGTTTCCCGCCATGTTCCGCATAAGATATCATATTGCATGCGCATATCTGCATACCGTTGTATCGGGATGTTAAATTCCTCCCGATAAACGCCTAAACTTCGCATTTTTTCGATCGTTTCATTTCTGATCTTGTTGGTCCGGATGGTGATCTTTTTATCGCTCAGCATGTGCTCACCCCCTTTTTTCTAAAAATCATTAGAGTTGGAAGAAGTTACCCTACCCAGTAGAGAATTATGTTTTCTCAGATTCTGCAGCTGGGGGGGGATTCATTCCGTATAGCAGCAATGTTCTTTTCAGATCCGTCTTTCATGCAGATGATCGTTTCTGTAGATCCGTCAGCCAGCAGTCTTCTTGTCAGCGTGTCGATGCCGTCTGCCAGTCTGTCCACGATTATGAGCAGCTCACGATCCTCCTGTGGCTCGCAGTATCCCTGTATCGTCAATGACTCCGGTGTAATCGTTTCTTTTGCTTTATGAAATGCTTTCAGCATGTCTTCATATTCTTTCCTTGGCTCAGGCTTCATGCCTTGTTCCTCCAATCCCTTCCAGGTATCGTTATATCCATCAGTTGCCTTCCCAGTGCTGTCAGCTCTCCGGTCTTTCTGTTCTCTAACTTGTTATGGCTTCCTTGGCTCACGCTAATCAGATTCCAGTCACACCATGCGTATTCCGGATACGTTTCTGCCGGATAGATATGGTGCACGGTCGTTGCTTCTTCTGCACGGCCATACATTGCAGCTACCCGGTCCCTATACTTATCCAGACGCAGGATATGCTTCTGCTTCTTTTTCCACTTCCTGTGGTAATAATCAAACATCCTACCACTCCTTCATAAGCGAAATTATAGGGATCAGAATGATTCTTGGCAATCCAACAAATTGTCTTTGCTTTGGTCTTCATTTTGTCTGTGCTTTTGTCTATGTTTTGTACTGTATTTTGTCTATCTTTTATATTCCGGCATCAAAAAAAGATGTGAAATATTTACACATCTTCTTTCGCTTCCATGATTTCCTTCATTACTTCGTCAGCATATAAGGTATCTATTATCCTGCATATCAGTCTATCTCTATGCTTATACACCGTCTGTTTTGCGAATCCCGTTGCTGCAATAACTTCTTCAAATTTCATTTGCTTAAAATAATGTAAATCGATTATAGGATAATATTTATCACCCTTTATGCTCTCTATTGCTTCATCCAGTTTCTTGTAGCTTGTCTGTGTACATTTTGGGTGTAAGAACAATATCTTCTCCACCTTCTTAAATCGCTTACTTCTTGTGGTCGCTTTGCTCATATATTTCTCTTACCTTTCTAATCAAAGATTCCGACGGTATCCACTTGAAACCATACTGCCGGATAAATACATTTTCTGGTGTTTGTAACCATTCTCTTGTCAGCTGCAGCGCATTATAAGATTCCACATGTCCTGATTCCCGTGTGACTAACACCAAGTCATCAAACGGTATGCGTACACACACTACTGGATCCGACATCCTATATACTTCCTCCACAGCATCCTCCGGCGTTATTACATCTATCATGTGCAGCTCACGTAGTCATCACAACATACATCATCTTTCCATGCATACATTCCAGTTGTTATGCATCTACCACTCTTAAAATTAAGACAACTTCCACATGTTTGTTTTATTGGTTTTTCTATTGATCCTTTCCTTTTAAATTTAAATTCGGTGCATGATCCATATATTGTTCTCAATCCTTCGCTCTCTTCATCATACACTTCTGCTTTGATACAACTTGTTTTGGTTTCCTTGTCTCTGTATTGGCATACATTAAGCACTATATCATATACCTTTCCATGGAATTCCATATCATGGGTATCTCTAAACTCATCATAATTCATCGTCTTATTCCCTCCTGTTGTGCAATATTCCTGTATACCTGCAGCCTTCCATTGACAACCTTCATTGCCACAATCTCTCCTCTGGTCTTTCTTAATTCTGTTTCGATCGATGCAGCGTGCAGATCCGTTTCCTTCATCCGCTGGGCTTCGTATTCCAGTGTATTGAGATAGGTTGTTTTCTCAACGATGATGTTTTGCATGATTTCCATTGCTTCTTCCAGTGTCATTTTCCTTGTTTCCTCCTCTTTAAATATGTTACATACACTATAAAACTGTAACGTATTTTTGGATGTCTCATGATGTGTGTAATAGCTGATGTATAAAGGCTTTACGCTCATTTCACGGTGCCCTTTATCAAAAAATATGTGCAAACTTTTTCATTTCCGATTTTTCTGCTTTGCCAGGTATAAAAACCACTCTTTCCAGCACTTCTCGTTTGACATCCTGCATTTATCTTTCCTGCAGCGGTTTGGTGTGAAGGCATATATGGATTTTGGACATGCAGATGTATCGTCCATCTTTCCTTCTGCATTCTCATATTTGATATGTTCGCATGCTCTTGTGAATGCATCTTCCAACACTATGTAATGTTCAATTAACTCTCTTAATGGTTTCAGATATTCTTCCGCATCTTCGTATGTATCTGTGCATAGGCACATCAGTTCGATACCTTCATATAACTCTTGATATTCATTCATAGCCTGTTCCCTTTCTGTGTTATCCATGATCTAAGCTTTTTCAGCATCTTTTCTACTCTCCTTTGTACGTTTCCGGCAGCTCCTGCCATGCGATTACTTTCCAATTTTCCCTGTCGATACATTTATTATTGCAATGCCATTGCTTACCATATCCATATCCTGTAAATATCTTTTCTACTTTCCGCTGTCCATATACGTTTTCTAACGTTGCTAATACTGCATATCCTGCAAAGATCGGCATCATCTCTTTTACCGATATCCATTCATCTTCTTTTGGCATTCTTTATCCTCCTATATAAATAGACTGGCGTGTCTTTTGGACATCATTTGCATCCCACATGATGTATAACAGCGTCGTCGAAGAATCACTATGGTTATACATTTTTTGCAGTGTCAGCAGCTTACCACCATTTTTATAGTACATGTATCCAAACGTTTTACGCAGGCTGTGCATCGCGAAGTTATACGGTATGTTGCATTCTTTTTTTATATCATCCATGATGCGGTCGGCCTGCTGGCGGCTGATTGCTCGTATCACACCGTCCTTTCTTTGCGACGGGAACAGATATTCATGTTCCGTCAGGCCAAGCGTGTCAGCGTATTTCTGGACGTCCTGCACAAATTTTTTATTCAGCGGGAATATCTGTTGTTTCCCCGTCTTGTTTTCTTTAATGTGCATATGGCCACCGATGATGTCACCCACTTCCAGCTGCAGCAGGTCTTCGGTCCTAAAGCCCACGTTTATTGCGACCATGAACAGCATATAATTGCGATAATATGTTTCATATCGTCTCAGCTGCCCTTTCTGCTTTGCACGATCACGCTTTACCAATAGATATTTTGATATCCTGTGCAGCTCTTTCTCATCCTTGATCGGCAGTGTTTGCTTTTTTCCTTTGGTCTTGTATTTGATATGGCGCGTCTGCTGGCGGTCCCTGTAGCTTGTTTTCCCCATATCTCTTCTACCTATAATCTAAACTCCGGCTCTTTGCCAATTAGTCTAAGATAGCGGTATTCTTCACCTTCCATTAGATAATAGGTTATGTTCGTCCACCCTCCTGCATCGTGATCGAAGCGATGATATATGATATCTCCATCATCATTCATAAACGGCGCTGTATAGCTGTCAAATGCCGGAGCGCCTTGCGAACAGTAGGTCATGACTTCTTTTTCAAGCATTGGGTCGTATATCTTCCCCCATTCTCTGGCATTTACCCAGGATAAAAACTTTCCACGCTCATCCGGTGCCAAAGCCTGCCCGCACTCCCCACAATATTTGTCTGACTTTTTCACCCAAATTCCGCAGGTCGGGCATTTTGCGATTACAGTAGTTCCTTTTTTAAATATTGCGCAGCCTATTTTAACATCTCTTTTCAACGTATCAACACATATCATTTTAGGCATCATACGATCTAATGCCGGTTTGATATCGTCTACAAGCTTATACAAGTCTTTTGCGGAGCACGGCTGCCCTATCATGCTATCTAGCTCTGCGCATGCATCCATAGCTTTTATGACAATATTCTTTTCTTTTTCATCCACTTCTGTTTTCCTCCTTTGTAAAATCAAACAAGCTCGGCATGTCTCTCTGATCCTGTGCATCCTTACAGTAACCTACTCCATCACGAAAGTAGTCCTGTGACAGCTCGATACCATATCCTTTTCGGTCCATCTTGATGGCCATCATTGGTACTGTAAACAAGCCGGCAAATGGATCAAGCACAGTATCACCTGTATTGCTGTAGCGGTTTATGATCCGCTCTACAATATCCAACTGTAAAGGGCATACATGCATCTGGACCTGCCGCCGGCTCTGCTCTGTGTTGAGCGTCCGCATACGATTGATATCGTCCCACACCTCATCTGTCCAGCTGCCTGGTGCAACGACCATGAAAGATGCCGGCAGTTTGTCCTGTACATCCAGCTGCTGCGCTATCTCACAATGCTCATGGTAATCATATACACTACTTCGTGAGTATTTGCGGTATGCCTTTTGCAGGTCTTTTATATCCATCTGCAGGATCTCTTTTTTTGTCAGCAGTCTATCTCCGGAGCTGCGCCAGTAGCCATGCGCGTCGATCTGCCACTGTGCCCGGCCATACTCTTCCTTGCTTTTTACGACTGGCTCATCCGCGTATGCATTGCTTCTGTCCGTCGGAAGCTTTCGAAATAGTAATACGTACTCTGGACACCCTACTCCCATCTTGCTACCATCCTTGCACTGCTCCGACCATCCCAACCGGTACGTCTGATTATTTTCCCGCACGACATCCGTTACAATGGTGATCATGCCGAAATACTGAAATCCGTGTTTTGTATAATGCTCAATGCATAAGGCGTGAAACGGCTCTATTGTTGGCATGCCGGTGCCAGTCGCATTGCCAAACAGTACCCTGTCCTTTACATGTATTGCCGCAACACGGCCAGGCTTTAAGATGCGCAGCAGCTCCGGCGTCAGAAAGTCCATCTGCCGGAAGAATTCTGCTGTCGTTTCATTATGCCCAAAATCGTTATATGTCGGCGTGTATTCATAATGATTTGAAAACGGAATCGACGTGTGGATCAGGTCAATGCTGTTTTCATCCATTCTTTTTGTTTCCTGTACACAATCGTCATTAACAGCCGTGTACAGCTTCTCTTCTATCTTCACTGTTTCATCCCACACTTTCCTTTTCATAAATGCTTCTTTGTTTGCTTCACTTAAACCGTATTTATGTACTATCTCCACCATCTTATCTACAAGGTGGTCGTGGTTCTTCCACTTCTCCAGCAGGGCTGTTTTTATGTTTTCTTCATCTTCCGTGTATATGACATCGATAATCACCTGTTCTTTCTGTAAGAACCGATAGATACGGTGTATTGCTTGTATAAAATCATTGAACTTGTAATCTATCCCCAGAAATACAGCACGGTGACAGTGCTTCTGGAAATTACATCCGGATCCGGACATAGATTTCTTTGTTGTGAATACTCTTGTTCGACCTTCTGAGAAGTCAATGATCCGTTCCTCTCTGGTGTCGATGTCCATTGATCCGTAGATATCCACTGTTTCCGGGACGGCTTTTTTAAAGTCTTTCGTTCATCTTCCAGGTCATGCCATATTACAAAGTTAGCATTCGGATCCGCATCTATAATCATTTTAGCTTTGGCGATGCGCTGCTGCAGGCTCTCGCGTTTTAATTGCGCCGCATCCTGCAGAGATCCAGCAGCATCCTGATATAGCTGATATTCGCCATTTTTCCCGACAATATCGCCATGCTCTATTTTCAGTTTATGCCACCGGATATCCATTCCCGGCAGGTCGTAACCGGCATCGCTGTACTGCGGATCAATGTCCGACGGCTTTGTGACAAATATTGCCCAGCTAGACATCCACATCCAGAACTCATCCTCCTGAGCTGGTAGCAGTGTCAGATTATTTGCTTTCGTGCTGTCACGTTTGAAGAATCGTGTAAGAGCCTGTCCGGTATCCATAATCTCCAAAAAGCCGGCGTAATGTATCAACTCTTTGTACCTGTTTGGCGATGGTGTTGCTGTTGCGACAATCTTGTATTTCACACCCTTGAATTTGTCGATAAACGTCTGATATACCTTTGATCCGAATGAACGTAGTACAGAAGCTTCATCCAGTGACACTGCCACGAAATATGATGGGTCTATATCTCCATCCCTGACACGCTCATAATTCGTGATCATGATATCGTTATCGCAGACCCTGATATCCTGCATGCAGGTAACGTATGTTGGTCTGTTCATATCGAGCAGCTGCACTGCATCATGTACAAATTCCTGTTTTACGCCCAGTGGCATAATGAGCAATGCTTTTCCATGCTCGTGTTGCGTTATGATCCTGCAATACTCCAACTCCATTATCGTTTTGCCAAGCCCAAATGACGCAAACAACGCCCGCCGACCACCTTTTACCAGCCATTTAACGATATCCCTCTGATGCGGCAGCAAGACATGATGCAGCTCTCCGGTATCTATATCAAATCCGGAAACCGGCGCCTGCTCGATCTTACTTCGAATAAATTCAAGATAGTTCATAATTCCTTCACCATTTGTTTTAATGTTTTATTAGCATTATATAATCTGTCATACGGAAACTCATGTTCCTGCAGATATCGGAAGTAATCTGATGTTCCTTCGAATCCTTTTATATTATCCGGTTTCGCATGTGTAAACTGTGTGTACAGTATGCGATTCAACGCCACTTTATAATTCTTTGGTTCGATTTTTCTATCTGCGGTTCCCATACAGATTTTATCGTCATAAAACATATTTGGCATTGCATGCCGGTATAACTGCGTCTGCATGCCTTCTAACTTTTTATAACAATATGCCACGATATCCTTCACCTTCTGTTCACTATGCTTTATTGCATAGATAGAATTCGGATAATTTATTTCAAACGCTTTTCCTGCATACATTACAATTTCTTTATGCTCTGGCTGTTTGACAACGATACACTTCGGTGACACAGCAATGACGTCTTCGTCTATCGTTATCATATCTTCTTTGTAATTATCGATATCTGTAGCTTCAGGAAACGTCTTTTTCATTTTGCAAACAAGATCCTTTATACTAACTGCTTTAAAAATATCCTTGTCTTTTACGCAGTCATGCACCAGTATTTCAGCATCATTGCTACGGTCAGTTAATCTTATAATCATTTCTTCCATTACAGCAGTACCTCTCTTCGTGTATCACATACATTCATATTTTCGCGAAGCTTTGTTGCGATATTTTTTGTGCCGTCTTGATTCATTCCTATAAACAGATCAGGCTCTAATGTGCGTACTTTTTTCTGAGCTTGCAACATATTCAGAAAATCCATCCGGAATTCTTCTTCGATGCTGTTGTAAACCTCTATATCTGCATAACTCTCTGCCCAATATTTTACTCCGCTGAAATACATTCCAGGTACGATCTCTTCAAATGCAAACCTTTCGATCAGTACTTCTAATTCGTCTATATTACGCATGTTTTCGTCTACTATCAAAATTCCAGTACGTGCATTTATTTCATCAAAATCAGACCAGAATTCCTCTGAATTCCATTTTTCTATCACTTCCGCATCTGTCATTTTCCGATATCCATCCGGCATATATGCCCATAATTCCGAAAAATCGGGCCAGTTTTTTTCTGTGTATTCGGTTAAAATATTTTGTTTACGTCCATACAGCTGCCGCCCTAGCCGTGTATATCTTGCGAACTGTGTAAGGTATCCACTATTATCGGTTTCCAGAATGAATTCATCTGTAAGGCAGCCAATCATAATTTTCAGCATTATGCTGTCTTCTGTCCCGAGTGCATCCGAAATATGAATATCGTCCAACATACCGCTAAACATATTCATATCGTCCTGGCAATAACCCAAATATTCTATGTTTTTGAATCCTTGCAGCAACTCATTTACCAGTTCTTCATCTTTGCAGTACTCACACATTTCTTTAATCGTCCATCCATATGATCCATGTTTAAGCTCCTGCTTCTGGATCTGTATGTACTTCCTCAAATCTTCGTACAACGGTAACACCTCGTTTCACTTTTCCCTGCCCCAATAGATAAATATGCTCCAGTACAGCGGTAGCCATTTTCAGATTCGTGATCATATACTGCATGTTTCCGGCAGCTGTCTGTTCCTCACAGTTTTTTTCTGTCGGATGTACATCATCTTTCAGCTGGTATGTCTGGCTACGCAACTTTCCTTCTGTTTTGCCGGTGTGATATTTTAAAGCAACATAGACATTTCCATCATATTCACTGTTCGCCGAGTCTATATATACACATTCAGGAAGCTGCTGGAACGTCTGTTCCAACAATACTCTCGTATTATCGTTATCCACACATCCGATCAGGACCGGCGGGCATCCTTTATATTTTGATTTCAGCAATTCAACAATCTCGTTCTTTGTAACATATCCGTCAATTGCTTCGCATATGTCTCCGTAAAAGGTATTTATCTTCCGTGATAATGCTATCGCTTTGTTATCGCCTATATCGTGGCTCTGGTATGCCTGACGCTTCATGTTTTTCTCCTCAACCACGTCGCCATCTATGACTACCATCTTGCTTCCGGAATCCATAATAATTTTCGGCAGGTCCCTCGCCACAAGGGAGCCGGTCCCACCAACTCCCACGACAACAAATACATAGTTCATGATCAACCTTTCGAATGTTTCTGGAAGGAGACAGCCAGAACGTTCTTGTCCGGAAGATAATCATAATTAACTTTTCCACCGAAATCATAATCCCCATGCTCCAGCATAAGGTTTGAAATTTCGCTTTCACTGTATTCTTTTCCTACCTCAAAAATGTGTGATACATCCTGCTGCTGACGGTCCATCCAAAGGATGAACGGGAACGTATATTTCTTTCCGGATGCTTCCTTCTCCGTCCCTTTGGCTTTCGGTTGCTCGGCTTTCCCTTCTGCGGGTTGCTGCGTTTTCTCAGTAACTTCCTTTTTCAGCTTCGGTTTAACTGCTTTCTTTTCCTTTACTTCCGGTTCTTCCACCTTTAACATATCCATTAAACTCATGCCACTACCTCCGTATCTTTACTTGCATATAACATCGCAATCTTATACACATCTTCTTTTTCGTCATGTGTCACTACGTTCGTTTTTGTAAACCCAATGATTCCACTTTCAGTTCCGCGAATCGCTTTTTTCAGTCTGTCTGCATCCATACGCATACACAGCGCCTTCCCGTGATACTCCTGCACTTCCACCACAATATCTATTTCATGATCTTCTTCTCCCGGTTTTGGTGAGCTTTTAACATGCAGGACGCCATCTTTCATCTGCAGCTTCACCGCTTTTGTATATCCCTTTACCATGTCGATTGCGGCAAGTAGCTCTGATATATTCAGCTTTAACGTTACTAGCGGCTCTTTATGTTTGTCTTTCGTCGGATCGTATAGAGCGGTTGCTATCAAAGACGTGTAAAACATCCGATTTCCATTTGCAAACACCGCCACTCTTCCGTCCGTAGCAGCTACTGCATCTTCTTCCAGATACTGTAAACTTTCTTTCGGAATATTGATTTTACCTTTCAAACCTGATCTTTTGTATTTTATATAAAATGACGCTCCGTCTGCGGCAATGATGCCTTCTGGAAATACTGTGACACCATTCATCTGCACTTTTGTTTTGTCGTATCCGATAAATTCTTTCCCATCTGTTATTTCTGCAGGTGTGATTGATAAGCTCTCCATATCTCCTGTTTCTGGTTCTTCCACATGTATATCCACCATATCTGTCAAAACGAATTTTGCTTTACTTGACTTAACAGTTATCTTCTTACTTTTTACTGTTAAATCGAATTCACCGAGCTTGGCGATTGTTAGGTAATCACGTTTTGAAACCGTGAAATCCATATCTCCCGATAGTCCTGTTGCTCTGTATTTGCATATAAATCCCATTCCAGCTTGATCTGTGCTGTGAATGACGATAACTTCTGCGGCCGCTACAGCCATTACACGGTTATACTCCATAGCATACTTGGCGTTAAAAAAATCGCTGGAAAGTCTCATAGCTCCACCCCGCAATCTCTCGCTGATAACTGACCAGCTGCTACCTTCGTCCTTTTAGGTCTTATAATCAGCTCATAGCCTGCAGATGATAGGTAATTGATCATATCGTCAGCCGGCATCATTGCGCCAGTATCCAGATAAAGTAACAACCCTTTATCTCCTGCATCATATTTTCTCAGCAGCGCATATACATCACTGTAATCACGTACAGTGATTTTTTCGCATGTCAGAAATGCACCCTTGAATGCTTGTTCCACTTCTATCGGCATTTCCACCGTTCTAGCCAAATAGTTCACCATCTCCTGTTCGCACACATGTGATTCTTCCAGGAATAAATTCACGCACTTTGTTATCTGCGATATATCCATGTTGTGCTGCTTGATCAGCTTACCTGCTTTTAAAAACTCTTTCTCTGTCATATCCTCTTCTCCTTTGTTCATCTATCGTTCTCGTCTGAGCCGTTTGTAATTCGCGTTATACCAGCGTTCGCAATCCTTGCAATACGCATTGTGCCGATTCTGCTTTTTCATAAATCGAAAATTACTTTCTGGCTTATATTCACCACACATGCTGCACTTCCGCATTACATTTTCACGCGCTGTTATCGCCATCCTTTAACGGGTCCCATTTACGCAGCTGCGCATATATGTATATCCCTGCATTTACTTGATTGATAAAAACTTGTGCATCCTTAAACACATAGCCTTTGTATTCCTGACGTAGCATTCGCTCGATCGCGGAAAAGTCCTCTTTCATGGCACGCGCATGCTTTCGCTTGAACGTTGAGTGATTCTTCCGGATGGTCGGCTGTTTCAAGTTGCCCCGGCTCGTATTCCATCTGCGCTTTCCACGTGGCTTTTTGGTAATGTAGTTCGCCATTCCAGTAACACCATCTTCGTTATAATCGATCGGCCGTAGTTCATTACGTCTGCCCTTTTTCCACAACTTGTTAAGTTCGTCCATCGTCAATCCTCGATCTATTACAAAATGATGATGGCAACGTACTTCATCTTCCTGCCATTCCGTGATGTAAAGGTACTTTGCCCTGGGCTTCCCCTGCTTCTTCAAGCGTTCATTCACACGGCGGAAAAAGTTCCGGATATCTTTCAATGCTTCTTCCAATGATTCTGGTTCTTTGGTATACGTAAAGGTAATCCAGTAACCTGTCATAAAGTTAGCATTTAAAAGACGGATCACATGCTTTCTGGCATTCTTATCATTAAGGTTCTGCATCTCCTCCTTTGTCGGTTTCCTTCTCCCAATCGGGATCTGACTCCATCTTGTAAACTCCGGATATATTTCCACTTCCAACTGTGTTCCTGAGTAGATTGACTTTGTAGCGTACACGCTTTTTATCTTTCCGTTTCTTAAGGCACGTTCAATTTGAGATTCTGACAACATACTTGCCTGTGTATCAAATGCCCTTTCATAGTCATAGTCGAGATAGCGCTGCATTGTCGGTCGTCCTCGTTGTCTATTGTGTTTCTTCATGCATCTCTTCCTTTTCCGTCGTTTTGTTAATATCCATTTCAAGGCCGGTAAGGACTATTCAAAATACCTTTATTTGCTTGCATTTTAGACACTTTATGGTACAATAAAAGTAAGTTGAATAGTCAACTGCTCACTATAAAAAGAATGTTGTGCTTGTCAGGTTAAACATTCTTTTTTTATACTCTTCTGATTGCACTGAGCATATCATCATACACCTTTATCTGGTGCTTATATTTCATGTTCTCATCGATTCTATAAGCTCCGACATAGTGCCTTTTATTTGTGATCAGCATGAAGATGGAATCACTGCACAGAGCGACGCGTATGTCATTGCTCTTGTCTGCTTCCTGTATTTCCAGCAGCAGCTCCCTCTGCATCTGTTTTATCGTCTGCGGTGCATCCTTTGCGTATCTCATTTCCTGTTTCGCTTCCTCGTATGCCTGCATGATAATATGTCGTAATATACATGCATCATCTTCTGACGATTTTTCCAGTCTTTCATCATTCAATATCATTCCATCATCGAATTGAAATTCAAAGCAAAGGATCGCACGTCTTGTATTCAACTTTTCTTCATAGACTGCATCTCTTTCCTCTTCTACCAGTTTTGATAGATATGACTTTACGCACTGATACAGATTTCCATTGAAGATCCGCCGTTCCATATCATCATAATCTTTGAAAAATATACGTAATGGCATACCGTTATCTCCTTCCATTATTTTTTTATATATACCTGCGTGTTATATGTCCCTAGTCGCTCTGCCACAGCTTCTGATTCGCACAGTATGTCAATGTGGTTACCTGTGTAATTGCCTGTATCCTGTGCAATATACTCCTTACCATTGATTAACACGATAGTGCCGTATGGTATTACATTAGGATCGACACCAATAGTCACTCCGATTTCTGGATCAGCTCCACTAGCGGTTGCTGATGTAATATCCATGCCATAGTATGTTATCCTAAACTCACCAGGCAGAGCTGTTCATTTTGGTTGTGATTCCAGCTTCGCGATTTCCTTATTCTTTTCTTGCAGTTCAGCATTCTGCTCTTTCACAACCTGCCGGACCATCTGTAATTCCTCGTTTGTTACTCTGTTCAGCAGCTGCAGCCTTTCTATCTCTTCTGTTTGCACGTTGCTCCATATGGTCGTATAGATGCCAAGACCAAGAAAAGCTACACCGATCAGCAACCGGCGGAAGTTGTCACGCATGGGCAATCTCCGCAGGAATCTCATCCTCTAGAATCTTTCCGTCCGTTGTCATTTTTAAGACCATAGTTTCGCCGGTACAATCTGTAACCTTTACAGCATTGTTTGCAAATAATTCTACATACAACTTCTTTACAGACAATCCCCAGTCCTCTAAATGCTGCAAGCACTTATACTGTGCTATCGTTTTGATTTCTACATTACATTTCATATGTCATTTCCTTTCACGATATTAAACTTTTTCAGCTGATCAAGTATCTCCCTCAAAGTCTCCTTGACAGCTGCCTGTTCACAACCTTGTAAAGAATCTTTTGCGGGGATATAACTCCTATGCTCCTTCATCTGGTTTTCAATGATTTCCTTAAGCAATACAGTCTGATAAGATATCTCTTTTGCAAAGTACGAATCTTTTTCAATTATGACAGGGAAGCCCTTTTTATCTTCTTTTTCCATTGCTTCCAGTTCTCTTCGTTTATAGTATTCTAAAGCTTTCAGCGTGTCTTGCATATGTATTCTCCTTTCAATTATTTTTTATTTGTTACGATTCTTTCCCTATGATATTATTTACCTGTATGGAAAGGGGGTGAAACTATGAAAATCAATATCTATTTCATTGACGGTTCCAAAATCAAAGTAAGCAATGATGCAACTATCGAAGGAACAAGACTGTCCGACACAGCATTTACTTCCTTCTTTGAATTTCTGTCATATAACATCAGAAATTTGGATACTACATCATTTCTACATATTGAGAATAAAAATCGAATATATGAAATCAATGTCAATCAGATTTGTTACATTGAAAATGTGACTGAAAAGCCAGATGATTATCTATAAACACCATAAAGAATCTTGGTCATTTCTAGTGCACCTTGCGCTTGACTCCGATCAAGGTTTTTTATATGCTCATATAAATCTAATGCTGCCGTAAACATTCCTGTACCCTCTATAACCGAATCTAAATCTTCATCGTCTGTTTTGACCGTTAACTGATTTTTGCCCATCATTTCAGCTGATTTCCATTTTACTATTTTAAGTAGTAAAACCATTTCTCCTTCTGATAAGCCTTTTTCAATAATGATTTCAGATATATCTTTTGCCATTTTTTCTATTCTGTGTGCAGTTAATTCATTTTCCATCTTTTCATTCTCCTTTCTCATCATTCTCCATACATTTCCAGTACCCAAGAAAGCGGCACCTTTCTCTCGTATGGATTCTTTTTATCTTTGTTTGCAACTTTGACATTCTTCATGATTTTTACCGCCGTAGCAGGAGAACAATTAAATTCCTTGCAAATTTCCTTATTCCCTACATATACCGGGATATTTAATTGTTTCATCCTTTCACGCCCCTTTCTTTAAACTGCCGGTGACTGGAATCCGTTGCTAATGTTTACGCCAATAGATAATCCTTTGAAGAAAACGTTAAGGTCATGGCTGATATTCGGATTCCGTTTCTTTGCTTCATAAAGCATTGCGGCCAGCTCATAGATTTCTTTCTGGTCATTGCGCATTTCTTCTGCTGTCATTTATTTACCTCCTTCGTTCTGTACGTTTACATTATAATTCCGTTACTTAACTTTGTCAACATTTTTTTGTTCTGTAACTTGACTTATTTTTATATTAGGCATATTATATGAGCAGAAAGGAGGACAATATGGAAAAAGAGGCTAATGCGAAGGAATTAAAAGATAGAATTTATACTCTTAGAAAAACCCTCAACCTATCTATGGAAAAATTCGGAAACAGACTTGCCATTTCAAAATCATCTATATCTGGGTTTGAAAAAGGAACAACCAACCCATCCGAACAAACGCTAAAGCTTATTTGCAAAGAATTCAATGTAGACTACTTTTGGCTTGCAGAAGGTGCTGATGTGGATATGTTCACGGCATTTCCGGAAACCATCATTGATGAAGTTGTGGAACAATTTGATTTGAACAAAGATGACAGAGCTTTAATTGAAACATATCTGGAATCATCGAAGGAAGAACGAAAAGCAGTACAAAATTTTTTTCAAACGTTTGCAAAAAAAATACAACAAAAAGACGAGGAATGAAAAGCCTCGTCTTTTTGTTGTATAATATAATTAAATAATGGAGGTATCTGGATGGGTGCAAACAACCGTGTTAAAGAATTACGTGAGCGATTAGGATTAAGTCAAGGAAAATTTGGTGAAAAACTAGGCATGAAAACATCTTCTATTTCATCTATTGAAAAAGGAACAAATAAACTTACAAATATTGTTGCTAATTTAATATGCAAAACATATAACGTTAATTACTTATGGCTTACTGAGGGAAAAGGTGAAATGTTTGAAACACCCGATGCTGCACTGGACGACCTAGCAATGCAATATGATCTGAATGAGATAGATCTATATTTGATAAAGGCATATCTTGATATGTCAAAAGAGGAACGGTCTGAGTTTGCGGAGGTGATATTGAATAAGCTGCTGTCCATTTTAAAAAAGGAACTTCGTACAGACCAAAAGCATTAGTATATAAAATAACCACAACAAAAAGCGAGGTTTTCCTCGCCTTTTGTTATTTGGTATAGTAATGCATTACATATGTATAAATCCGGCGCAGTACAGCTAATGAATGAATCTGTGTAATCATATTGATAATACAATTTCTATATTCATCTTCTGACATATGCTTGCGTTCTCCCGTTTATGGCACCTTTTGCAAAACATGTGTATATATTATAACATTTTAATGTTAATTTTTACATATATTGTATGAATTGGAAATATTTTCCATGTTTAATATTCTTATGCTATAATGAAATAAATAGTATGGAGGGAAATAAAATGAAAAAACTATTTACATATGGCATTTTGGCATCAATATTTATAGGTGGTTGTGCTACAACAAAAACACCTGAGCAATCTTATAAATCATTAAAAAATTATAGCTCCAAAATTTTAGTTAATTATAGGGATATTAACGGAGATTACAGAGATGTAAACAACTCTTGTTATAATATTGATGGTGTTGAAAAAAAATGCACTAGAATCCTTAAAGAGCCTAATTATAACTATGAAGTCATACTTTATAATGATGACAATGATGCGATAATAAGTGTTGATGTTGATAATGGTAAAAGCGGTAATATAACTTATATGGAAGATTCACAGGCAACAAATTATTTTGTAAAGGATGTAAATGATGAGATAATTTCTTCTTCCGATGGGGCAGCATTAGATGATGTGAAAAAAGATTACAAAGAGATATTATCCAATATAGGTTTATCTGAAAACGAATTCAGAGATAGCGTTGAATATTTTGCTAAAAAGGAAGGTAAGTCCATCATCGATCAGGCTTTAAAAGAATATAAATTACAAAAACCTCGTGATTATGACGATATTAAAGCAGCGATATTAAAAGATGTTGAAATTTCCAAAGGAGAAAACTATATAAATGTTGACTTTAACGTAAATACAGAAAATCTACTATATATTCCCGGTAAAGATGAAGGCATTATTTATACAAGTAAACTTGATAAAAACATTGAAATCTCCATTTTACCGCCTAACGAAGTAATCGCCAGCACAAGTGACAAAAAGTGTACTTATTCGCTGAATAGAGATAAGATAATAGATGGCAACTGCACTCAATCAGAAATTGACGATGCTAAGTCTATGGAATTCTGGTTTAACGAATTCTTACATAATCACAGAATAACTTTAAATGAATTATTTACCTTTTTTAGACAATATAATAAAGGATGAATTTACTCATCCTTTTTATATTCCTAAAAACTCTTTCTTTTTTATTTCAAATTCCTCTTTTGTAATTATATCATTATCTAATAATTCTTTGAGTGCTTTCAGTTCATCATATCGTATTGCATTCGTTCTCTTAAAATCATCATCCTTTTTTTTACATGCATCTTTATCCATAAAATCAATGATACTCTTATCACGCTGTTTAAACCAGTGCGCATATGTATTGTGCAGTGTCTGTACCGTATCTCCCAGTCGCTTTGCGACGTCAAAATCTGTAAACTGATCAGACATGTTATTTATTAGATAACTCGCGTGAGAGTGCCTGAAATCGTGTACTCTGATCAATTCAAGTTGTTTATTCTTATTTTCATCCTTTTCATTGGCCGCTTTTACTTTTTCACGCTTTACCCGGCGTACAGTTTCCGGGTCCAGCGGCTTGTCAAAGCCAAACACAAAGCAATCCAGTGTGAATCCCTCATACTCCTTCTGCAGCTTGTATAACTCTTTTAATGATTCATGTATCCTTTTCGGCATTGATATTTTTCTGTGTGCATTCGGATTCTTTGGTGATGTTATTTTATATGGACGCAGCTTGAAAGATACGGATTTTTTTATTTCCACGGTGTTCTCATTGAAATGGATGTCGTTCCATGTAAGGGCGTTTGCTTCGCCCGATCTAGTCCCCATGAAATATAAAAATTCAAAGAAATAATAAAAACGGTCTTTTTCTGGGAACTCATCCAGGAACAGCTGAAATTCATCCGGTTCCCATATTTTCATTTCCTCTCTTGGTTTATCCTTGTTAATTCTTCGTTTTACTTTGCTCATGGGATTTGCAGGAATGTATCCCTTTTCTACAGCAAGCTGAAAGACCGGATTCATTGCGTAAAATATTTTCTTAACCGACCTCTCTGAAATCTCATAATCAAGCTGCCATATGTATTCCTGTAGCTCCTCCGACGTGATTGTTACGATATCCCTATCCCCAAACCTTGCTACAGGGCGCTTTAAATCGTCTTCCTTCGTCTTTTTTGTGGATTCTTTAACATCTACATACCTGCTTAAAAAGTCCTCGCATACGCTGTTAAAAAGCCTATCCTTGCGTGTTTGAGTTTTTGGCTTAAAAAGTCCTTTGGCTTTTGCTATGTTTTCATCATATTTTTTCTTGTATTCTTTTATTTTACTTTTTGGGTAGTCAGCTATTTGCGGTGTTGGCCCCAGAATCTCCTCTATGTATTCACCAGCCGATAACCGAATTTTAATATCCTCTTGCCTTTTTTTAAATTCATCCTTAAAAATGATTTCCTCTTTCGCTGCCTTTGCTTCTGTTTTGGCAAGTGCCGGTATCTCATAATTGTAATAGCTGCCGTCCCAGCGGGTTAGCTTGCCTTTCATGATCAGCTGCTTTTTATCTCTGATAATCGTCATATAAACCACCTCTATACCCTCATATTAGCATAAAAACCCGAAAAAACAACCCAATTTTTTCGGGTTGTTTTCGGGTTGATATATCTAAGGCTTCAAAAACCCTTTATTTATCATGATGGTGCCGGTACCCAGAATTGAACTGAGCGCTGAGCATTACCATTGCTCTGTATTACCACTATACTATACCGGCAGGTATGCTTTATGATTGGAAAGCTATTATATTATAATAGGCATTGCCGATTTTTTCAACCATAAAACAAAATTTTTTAGTTTTTTTCCAGATACGCTTTCAGGTGTCGGTAAACTGCAGCAATCGGCAGCCCCATAACATTGAAATAATCTCCACGTAGTTCTCGCACAAACAGCTTCCCCATTCCCTGAATTCCATAGGCTCCAGCTTTATCATATGGCTCATTGCTGTCAAGATATCGCTCTAGCAGTTCTTCCTCAAGCTCATAGAAGGTCACGCTTGTTTTTTCATGAAAAAGCTCAGCTTTTCCTTTCCAAACAATAGCCACACCGCTGACAACCGTATGAGTTTTACCGCTTAGCTGCTTCAGCATACGATAGGCATCCTCCCGATTCTCCGGCTTGCCCATCATTTGATCTTTGAAGCACACCATCGTATCCGCACCAAGAACAACAGCCTCGGGGTGCTGTTCCCATACGGTAAGTGCCTTCTGTCTGGCTATCTGTTCGATTGCAGAAGCAATCGGCAGGGAACGGTCAAAATTTTCCTCACAATCCGCAGCAACAATATCAAAGGGATACGATAGGTCTTGTAACAGCTCCTGTCTTCTGGGAGAAGCGCTTGCAAGAATCAGACGTCTAGTCATGATGCAGTTCTCCATGAAGCTTATGAAGCTGATGTCTCAGGAAAAGATAGCAGAATACAAACAGCCCGATGAACCCGGTCGCAAACATACCCACGATACGAAATACCATCGAGGAAAAGAATTGTGCTGGAAACAAATTGATCATCAGGTCGGTTGCCGGATTCAGCAGCCACAGATCATTGCGGAATGCCAGCTTGTGGAAGGTAGTCCAAAATGCATCAAAATCAACATACGCCCAGCCTGCCAGCATTGCGAAAAACACCGCTGCCAATATCGCCGTTTTCATATAATTGATACTAAAAATCGTCAGCATTCCACTTTTCAAGCGTACCGCCATGTACACCAGAGAAAGCACAAGCAGAATGATCGCAACATTTCTCAACACCATGGCAAACCGGTACAGGTTGCGTACATCGACCATATGGGAGGATTCTCTCGCATTGAAAGCCTTGGTCTCCGTCCCCTTAACCGCTACGGTGACATCAATATTATCCCGACGGTCCTGCAGATAATCCAGCAGTGCATCCGTTGCCTTGTTGAGATCCTTCTCCGTCATCCCTAAAGACTGTGCAGTTTCCAGTGATGCATATTCCGTTTTATAAAAACCCTTATTGAAGCAATTTATGTTTATACTCGTAACCAGTAGAATCACGATTGTGCAGACAGCAGCAGTGTATGCCGCCAATGTCGTTAGTTTTTCTAACAGCTGTTTCATAGGATACTCCTTATATATTAAATGGCTTTTTATATCGTACCATATTTCAGAAAAAAAGAAAATCACCTTTTTTTAAAATCAGACATTTACAAAGCAAAGCACGCTGCTGTACACAGAGCAATTTCCCATACAGAAAGGAAACCATGGAGGATACTCCTGCAAGTACGAGTCTACTGTCACAGGATGGCTTTGTTCCCCCCTTATCCCAGCTAGTACATACAACATAGATTGAGAAAATAACCACAGCTCCTGATTCGGAACATCTATCGCCATGCAATAAAAAGCGTCAGCATGGAAAAAGCGGGATTCCCCGCTTTCTAATCATCCTGTGCAATGATTCTTATCCGCACATTCCGGTCACGTTATTCTACTGCAATCAGACGCAGATTGCTTACACCGCGGCAGCTGCGCAGACGCTCCAGTAGCTCATCGATGGATACCGCCATTTCGCATAAATCAAAGGACAGTACCACCGACGCCCACTCATGAATCGGAATATTCTGATTGATGGTCAATATATTGGCATTGACGCTCGACATCGTGTTCAGTACCTCTGACAAAATTCCTTTGTCATGATGCAGCATAAGAGATATCACAGCCTTTCGCTCACTCATTCCCTGAGCTGGCAGAAAGACATAGTCCTTATATTTATAATATGTTCCGCGGCTGATTCCGACACGCTTGACAGCCTCGCTCACCTGCTTTACCTCACCGTTTTGTAGCAGGGAGCGCGCTTCAATGACCTTGTCCAGCACATCCGGCAGAATCGTACTGTCTACAATATAGTATTTCTCCATCAGCATACCTCGCTTTGCACACCGTCATAGGTCGCACGCAGAATACGAGCATCCCAGGATGGATACTGATTCTTTATTTTTTCAACAAGCACACGGGCTGCCGCTTCCTCCTGGGTCAGAGCGATCATCGTCGATCCGCTTCCGGATATATACATGGTAATCATATCCGTTTCCCTGCACAGACTGCGGACATTCTCATATTCCATAATCAATTTCTTGCGGTAGGGCTCCTGCATCTGATCTGTGCAGGCTTTTCTCATAATCATGGCATTCCCGATTTCCATCGCCTTTGCCAATGCCGCACAGCGCCCCATCTGATAGACAGCGTCCCGATACCTCATGGTATCCGGTAAAACCTCCCGTGCCGCTTTGGTGCTAACCTCATAATCGGGAATCATTGTCACAAACAGCAAATCGCGTTTTACACCGTAACGAATCATATTCGGCTTCCCGTCTTCCATGAAGGAAACGCACAGACCGCCAAAGATGGCCGGAGCAATATTATCCGGATGTCCCTCCATCTGTGTTGCCAGATCAAAGAGCTCATAGCGGTTCATGCGGTTATGAAACAGGGCATTCGCTCCAGCAAGTCCTGCGACGATACAGGTTGCGCTGCTGCCAAGTCCTCTGGCATAGGGAATATCGGTATCCACGGTGATGCGGATTCCCGAAACGCTTTCCCCCATATACTGGAGCCCCTTCACAAATGCCTGATAAAACAGATTCTCTTCATTGCAGTAGGCTTCTTCACAGCCCGCAATTTCCAAGCCCTCTGCAATTACCTCAAAGGTCACGGTCGCAAAATCGTCAAGCGCCAGGCCAAGACAGTCATAGCCGACTCCCAGATTCGCACTTGTTGCCGGAACACGTACCTTAACCATGGAATATTTCCTCCCCGATGGTTTCCACAAAGGAAGGCATATCATCCTTATCAATCAGGTGGCTGTGCAAAATGTCCATTTTCGCAAGCTCTGCCAGCGGCTTCGGCATCGCAGAACCGCTTTTCTGCTGCAGCATTTCCATACAGGCAAACTCATCCTGGATTGTCTCATTAAACAAAGCCTCGTAAACAGCCGGTGCAAATTTATATGGACTGGCTGTGGAAAGCAACACACATTTATGCATGGAATCCTCTTTTTCATAATCCTTCATCACCTTGTAGGCGATTGCCGTATGCGGATCCATAACATAACCGCTCTGTTCATAAAATTCACGCATACTCTGTGCACATGCCGCATCATCACAATAGCCGCCCGCAAAATCTTCACGGACAGAGGTGAAAATGTCCTCACGCACCTGATAGCGTCCTGTTGCTTCCAGCTCGTTCATTAGCTGTGCGATATAGTCAGCATCCTTGCCGCTCTTGTAGTAAAGCAGCCGCTCCAGGTTGCTGGAAATCAGTATATCCATACTCGGAGAGATGGTTTTATAGAACGGACGGTTTCGATCGTAGACACCGTCCTTTAAAAAGTCAAAGAGTACATTATTGGAATTGGATGCCACGATAAATTTGTTTACCGGCAAGCCCATCAGCTTGGCATAGTAACCGGCAAGCACATTCCCATAGTTTCCTGTCGGCACACAGAAATTCACTTTTTCCCCAAATGTGATTTCCTTTGTCCGTACCATTTCCTTATATGCATACACATAATATACAACCTGCGGAATCAGTCTACCGATATTGATGGAGTTCGCGCTGGATAAGGTGATACCCTTTTCCTTCAGCCGTGCAGACAGCTGTGCATTCTGAAAGATCCGCTTCACATTGGACTGGGCATCATCGAAGTTACCCCTGATGGCACAGACACAGGTATTGCTTCCTTTGGTGGTTATCATCTGCAGACGCTGAATATTGGATACACCCTCATCCGGATAGAAGACCGTGATTCCGGTACGCGGCACATCCAAAAAGCCCTCAAGGGCAGCCTTACCGGTGTCACCGCTGGTTGCGGTTAAAATCATGACATGTTCATCGGGATGCTGCTGCAGGGATTTGCTCATCAGCTGCGGAAGCATGCGTAGCCCCACATCCTTAAAGGCGCAGGTAGGACCATGAAACAGCTCCAGAATATTGGTGTTCCCCGCCTTATGAAGCGGCGTGATGTGTTCATCTCTGAATTTGCCCTTATAGGCATTTTCCACACAGTCCTTTACTTCTTCCTCGGTAAAATCCGGTAACAGCAGCTGCAGAACAGTTTCCGCCATCTGCTCATAGGTCATCTGCATCATATCCTGCAGCGGCAGACGCAGCGTATCCAGCGCATCATAGACAAACAGACCGCCATCCTCTGCAATTCCCTTTACGACCGCTTCCTTGGGTGTGCGCGCCAGCGCTTTGTTTCTCGTACTTGTATATATTTTCTCCATGTTCCAATCTCCTTCTTTTTCGTCTTGCAATTCTTTTTTTACTATGATACAATGTTCGCAATAAAAAAACAAGTGTTTTTGAAACAAAGACACAAAAATTTATTGAGGAGGAATTATATGAATATAGCAATACTCGGTTATGGAACCGTTGGCTCGGGAGTAAAGGAAATTATTGATCACGCGGTAACAAAAAGCACCAAACAGTTGCACGTATCCTATATACTGATTCGTAAGGGAAAAGCGAAAACACTTCCTTACATGTGTGATGATATCCAGACGATTTTACAGGATACTTCTGTGGATGTCATCGTGGAAACGATGGGTGGTCTTGAGCCTGCCCACACGTATATTCTGCAGGCATTGAAAAGCGGCAAGCATGTCGTTACAGCCAACAAAGCGGTAATCGCAGCTTATTTGAAGGAGTTCACAGATGTCGCAAGAGAGCACAATGTCCGCATTTACTATGAAGCAAGCACCGGAGGTGGAATTCCCTGGATTGAAGGACTGGCAAAGGCGATGCGAATCGATGAGGTTGACCGCATTCACGGTATTTTCAATGGTACCAGCAATTATATTCTGGATCACATGCAGCGCTACCATGCATCCTTTGAGGATATTCTGAAGGAAGCACAGGAGCTGGGCTATGCGGAGGCAGACCCAAGCGCTGATATCGACGGCTATGATATCTGCAACAAGCTGCGTATTTCTGCCAGCCTTGCTTATGACTACCATGTTCCGGATACCTTCCCGGTTTTCGGCATCCGCAATATCACGAAGCAGGACGTATCGTATTTTTCATCTTTGGGCTATGCTGTACGTCTGATTGCCAAAACCCGGCGCAACGCCAACCGTTATGGCTGTGTTGTTGAGCCGGTGTTGTTTGAAGCCGGTTCTCTGGAAAGCAACACACAGGACAATTACAATCTGATTACCCTGCATGGGAAAACCATTGGAGATTTAAAGTTTTTCGGTCAGGGTGCCGGAAAGCTTCCGACTGCCAACGCCATTGTACAGGATCTGATTGACCTCAATGAAGGCGTTTGTCACATGGATCCTTCCTTCACCAATACGATGAGCTATGATGAGACACTGTGTCTGCGTGATTATATCCTGCGTGCAGATGAGGCGGCACGTGATGAGCTGCAGGATTTCAGCTATGAGGTGAAAACCTTTGAAGGGCAGGAGTATCTGCATATTCAGAAGGCTGAGGTATATGAAATGCATCAGGTGATGGAACGGATGCTGAAGACAGATGTCCATGCCTTTATGGCCAGCATCTATGAAAGGGAGGATGACTAGCAGTATGATGAAAATAACAAAGTTTGGCGGTTCGTCGGTTGCGAATGCACAGCAGTTCCGCAAGGTGAAGCATATCATTGAAAGCGATCCGGCCCGGCGCTTTGTCGTTGTCAGTGCATCCGGACGTGAGCATAAGAAGGATAATAAGGTGACCGATCTGCTGTATCTGATTGAGGCCCATTTAAAATACAGCGTCGATCATTTATCCCTGTTTCATCTGATAGAGGAGCGCTTTATTTCCATTAAGAATGATCTTGGGCTGAGCTATCCGATTGAGGAGGACCTCGCAAAGCTGAAAGGACAGCTGAATAAGACAATGTCCACGGATTATCTGGTTTCACGAGGAGAATATCTGACCGCTAAGCTGATGGCGGAGTATCTTGGCTTTCCATTTGTGGATGCAAAGGATATCATCACCTTCCGTTATGATGGGAAAATTGATTTTGATGCGACAAAGTACCGAATGGATAATACAATGAAGAAGCTGGACCGTTTTGTCATTCCCGGCTTCTATGGCGCACTGCCGGATGGCACCGTGCGTACAATGTCACGTGGTGGAAGTGATATAACGGGTTCAATTCTGGCGGATATTCTAAATGCGGATATGTATGAGAACTGGACAGATGTTTCCGGCATACTGATGGCTGACCCGAGAATTGTCCACCATCCAAAACGCATCAACACCATCACCTACTCCGAGCTGCGTGAGCTTTCCTATATGGGGGCAAGTGTTCTGCATGAGGAGGCGATTTTTCCGGTAAAGGAAAAAAACATCCCGATCAACATCCTGAATACCAATCATCCGGAGGAGGGTGGTACCATCATCGTGGAGAAAGATGATCATCCAAGCGAGCAGATGATTACCGGTATCGCAGGGAAGAAGAATTTCACCGTTATTGCCATTTATAAAAACCACATGTCGGATGAAGTCGGCATTATCCGCCGTGCGCTGGAAATCTGTGAGAATTACCGGATCAGCATCGAGCATATTCCAAGCGGGATCGATTCCTTCAGCATCGTTGTCAATTCCGAGGATGTGAAGGATATCATTTACGATATGGTGGGCGATATGAAGAAAGCCTGCAATGCCGATGAAATCAAAATTATCGATAATATTTCCCTGATTGCCACGGTTGGCCGTCAGATGATGTACCGTCCGGGAATCAGCGGGAAGCTGTTTGCTGTGCTGGGAAAGAATAATATCAATATTCGCATGATTGCTCAGGGGACGGATGAAATGAATATCATCGTCGGTGTGGAAAACAAGGATTACGAGAAGACAGTGGAAACCATCTACAACAATTTTGTCGTTTAGACACACCGCATGCTTCACAATTCGCGCATACAGAACATATAGATAGAATATGAGGAGAGAGTGAAATGAAAACATACAAGGTCGCAATACTCGGTGCCACCGGTGCTGTAGGTCAGGAAATGATAAAGATTTTAATGGAGCGCAGCTTCCCAATCCGTGAGCTGCATCTTTTGGCAAGTGCAAGAAGTGCAGGGAAGAAGCTTACCATTGCCGATAAGGAGTATATCGTTGAGGAAACGACAGAAAACAGCTTCGATGGCATGGATATCGTTTTAGGAGCTGCAGAAAATGATATTGCCGAAAAATATCTTCCGATTGCCGCAGAAAAAGGAGCGGTAGTTGTGGATAACAGCTCAGCTTTCCGTCTGGATGAGCAGGTACCGCTGATTATTCCGGAGGTGAATCCGCAGGCAGTACGTGAGCATCACGGCATCATTGCCAATCCAAACTGTGCAACGATTATCGCACTGGTTGCGCTGCAGCCGCTGCATGCATATGCAAATGCAAAGCGTATGGTCGTTTCCACATATCAGGCTGTCAGCGGTGCAGGCGTCAATGGAATACGTGAGCTGAATCAGCAGGTGGGTGCGCTGGCACATGGCAAGGAGGTAGCAGTCAATACCTTCCAGTATCAGATTGCCTATAATCTCATTCCACAGATTGGCGGCTTCAACGAGGCCGGATATTCTAGCGAGGAAATGAAAATGCAGAACGAAGGACGCAAGATTATGAGTAATCCTGAGCTTTGTGTAAACTGTACCTGTGTGCGTGTTCCGGTGATTCGTTCCCATTCCGAATCTATCATGGTGGAGTTTGAGAAGGAAATCAGCGTGGAAAAGGCAAGGGAGCTGCTGCAGGGGGCACCGGGTGTCAAACTGGTGGATGAGCCGCAGAAGCAGGTATATCCGATGCCGCTGGATACCACTGATCAGGATCTGGTGTTTGTGGGTCGTATTCGTGAGGATATGAGCGGACATGCGAATGCATTAAGCTTCTGGTGCTGTGGAGATCAGGTTCGCAAGGGGGCCGCTACCAATGCGGTTCAGATTGCTGAGCTTGTCATTCAGGAAAAGGAAAAACAGCAGGAATAAAGGAAAACTGTTCCTACTGATATGTAAAGCTGCAATAAAAATCTCAAATTCCGTTCACTGTGACAGAATTTGAGATTTTTTTGTTCGGTATCTCCCTGTACTTGTTCTTATAGGAAGGCTTCCTTCCATTCGCATTTTCGTATTTACCATGCGGTAAATATACGAAGCGGGATACATACAGTATCCATTGCTCTATACGTGCAATACAATCGCCATCAACCTGCGGGTTTATCCGTTGCCGCATACAGGATGTTCTCTATACAGCGGTATGTGTCCTCGCATTGTTCCAGCATCGGCATGTGACAGGCATTTCTTATAAAATGAAACTGCAGCCGATTTACTGTTTCCCAATGTAGATTCAAATCCTGAATCCGATCGGCATACTCACAGATTCCGCGATCTCCATAGATCATATGTATCGGTACGGTAATATCCGTCAGCGGACTGTAATCAAACTGCTACTGCAGCTGCTTCGCCAGTGTATCCTGATACCATACGGCTTCCTTTGCCATCTCCTTTTGCAGCTTAGCACCCAGTGTTGTCATACTCTGCTTCATAACGAGATTACGATAAAAGGGCTCTGCCGGACATAAATTGCTCTCTATGCAAATAACGCATTTCACCGGCACACCAACATCATGTACCAGCTGCAGGGCAAGGATTCCGCCCATGCTGTGTCCGATTATAACATCAATATCCCTGGGAAGCTGTGACGCAATCCAGGAAGCCAAATCCATCACCTGAACTGCCTGTGACGTAACCTCATGCGGATACTCCATAAATAGCAAATCATGTTCTTTCAGGCAGGAAGCTGCCTGTTTCCAAAGCTTGGATGTACAATACAAGCCCTGTAGCATCAATATTCTCATGTTCCTTTTTCTCCTATAGACGAATGGAGAAATTTTCGTATCGAAATTCCCCGCTGCCATGCTGAAGCAGACCTTTTTCCTGCAGCTCCTCCCATGCCTGTGCTGTCTCCTGAATCAGTGAAGGCCCCACTTCGATTGTATAATGGGCAGGCAGCAGGCGCTGAAGCGCTAGCGTTTGCAGCCTTTGTACCGACAGCAGGTATGCCTGTGGATCAGTGGACGGATAATCACAGTACAGAACACCTTTATAGATAAGATCCCCACAGTACAGCCATTCCCGTTCCAAATCAAAAAAACACATATGTCCAGGAGAATGCCCTGGTGTATGCAGGACACGAATATGACGACCGCCAAGATTCAGGATATCCCCATCTCCTACAATGCCTGCATGCCCCTGCCATACAGTATAGGCGTTCATATGAAAATCCCCTGGAAAAGAACAGGGCTCTTTCATCAGCTGCTGCTTCACCACACCAAGCGGCAGTGGAAATTTTCCATTCAGCCAGGAATACTCCCGTTCATGAACCAGTACATCAGTATAGCTGCCATGGCTGCCGATATGGTCCCAATGCACATGGGTAGCAATTACAGTTACCGGTAATGCAGTCAGCTGATCTGTTATTTTGCGGATATCCGCGACTCCCAGACCACTGTCAATCAGCAAAGCCCTCTGCTTTCCGAGCAGCAGATAACAATTAGTTTTTTCATAATGCTTATGCTCTGAAATCACATAGGTTGTATCATCCAGCATTTCAACCTGAAACCAGTCCTTCATATATACACCTCCGCTTCCCATTCAGTATAACACTTACAGCATCAGCCGTAAAGCAAGGATCCTTTCACCTTTCTGTTTCCAGCTTGAAATAAATTTCGCATGTAACTGTAAACAGCAATATACAAAAGGAATCCATCAGCTGACAGAATATTTTCTACATTATGATGTGAGTCACCTCAGAAAGTAGAATAGAATAGTAAAAAAACCTGTATCCAGAAAACCGATATAGTTTCGGCATCCGTTTTACAGGCTACAGCTTTGCTTGATATCAGGCATTCTTCATTTCGTTTGCTACGGGCTCTGAAACAAACTCTTCTGCTTCCTCTTCCACCTCTTCTTCGATTACATCCTCAATACACAGACGAAGTGTACTTGTCAGATCATTGATTTTCTTCAGAACCTCACCGATTCCATAGGCCAAAAAAGCGAAGCCAAAGTAAGGTACACAGCCGGTGAAATACAAATTGAGAATATCTGTCAGCTGCAGTGTATATGTTGTTTTATAGCTTTCCACCGTCAGATACGCCTGATAGATTTCAAAAGCGGCAATTGCCAGGAAGATAACAGAGGCCACATAAAAGACGATACTTGCCTTGGAGATTTTCATTTCTTTTTTCGTTTTCATGATTTCAACCTTTCTTTACGTGTCCCTATTATCTACTATAAATGTGTGAATAATATGTGTACTATGTGAATTTTTGAAGAATTTTTCAGGTAAGCGTTCCCACCTATCATCAACGGATTCACTCTATGGTATCCCTGATTGTATCGTATTTCCTCAGTGAACCATACCGTTACTGATACAATTCTCTTATTTTTTTCAAAAACATCTGGATTATTCATGAAAAATATAGTATGATAAATAGGCATTTAGGAAACGCAGACGTGGTGGAATGGCAGACACGCTACTTTGAGGGGGTAGTGAGCGTATGCTCGTGTGAGTTCAAATCTCATCGTCTGCACCATTTTGATAAATAAGCCGGTAAATATCGGCTTTTTTATATGGTTCACAGTATGCAGATCATTATATTCGCTCTGTTTGAGACTGCTGCTGCCTTTTATATGAATAAAAATCAGGCATCGATCTCAGCATCCCAGATCAACAGCCTGATTTTCAAACGCATTCGGGTATCTTCCCCGTTTCTTATTTTATTATATTTTCTGAACTCAAGACTAAGCTAGCGTCATATGTTTATACTTTCTCAGCCATGAGCAGCATGGATAACGGCAAGCCCATTGCATCATATACATCCGACAGTCCGATATCATAATCATATTCATTCAGCAGCCTTACACTCATACCGCTTTGTATGGTGCTGTTCACAAGCTCTGAAATGGAGTGTGAAAAGCTTGTGAATGTCTTGGATGCATAATCTCCGGAAATATACCCCATCCCATTGTTTTCAATCCATGGCTCAGCTGTGAAATATTTATGCTCCAGCAGCCTGACGACATCATCGCAATAGCAGTCCTCCCCCGGCAGAGGAAGCATATTCATAAGTGGATGAAAATCATGAATCAGCATAATGCCCTTCGGCTTTAGACAGTCGGACACCACCCGAAAAAGTGCGTTTACATCCTGAAACCAGGTAATTGCACCGATCGTAAACAGGATCACATCGAATTTCTGATGATATTCGCTTCCTATATCCAGAATATTCATAGCGGAAAAGCTACATGGCACATGCAGCTGCTTTGCATGCATTTTCCCCTGTGCAATCAGATTTTCTGCAATATCAAAGCCGGTACCGACTGCCCCATAGTGTCTGCTGATGGACAGCAGCTCCCTGCCGTTGCTGCAGCAAAACTGCGCAACATGTTTTCCAGCAAGATTCAGTTGATCAAGCTCAGCCTGTAACGCGGGCTGAATGTAATAAGCGGATGATGCCTGGAGGTTTTCAACGACTGCATCTCCCCAGCCATTGATTCTATTGTCGAACGCTTCCTCCCACGCTTCCTTGTTCTTTTCTATATAGCTCATGTTTTCTCTGTACTCTCTTTCCTATCATTATATTCATTTTATTTAGCCTCCTTTCCCAGTATGCAAGCATAACTGATTCCTTAAATTATATCATAAATCTGGAGCATACAGCCTGGTTTTCGTAATTAGAGCTGTAGCTGCAAACTCACCATACCTTCTATAATTTTATGCGTGTGATATAATTTTCTGAAATTTCTGCATGGAACTGGTGTTTTGCCAATACTGCAGCCCTTTCTGAACATAGGATAAAGTAGAAAACAGAGAAATCTGTTTTCTGAAGCTGCAGTGATAATTTCATTCCATGTTCATTCCTCATCCTGAATGATCGTTTTACCAAATCGTCTCCTCCCCTTATCATCGGATCAATTACGATTCGGGATTTCATCAATGATTCTACTCTTTCCCCTTTCCAGAAGAAAAAGAATCCTAAACAAGAAAAATTCCTACTCCCTTATGGGGTAATCCAAAATTAGGAGAATTCAACACGAATGTATTTATCAATAGCATTTGCATCCTCCTACTTGCAAACACCCTGGAGTAAGAAAGAACAAAGGCAAAGCAGCCACTGTGAATAAGTGACTGCTTTTTCAATTATAGACTTTTGCGACGAAATATAATAACTGCCGCTGCCAGCTGAAGCAGGATAGCAGTAACTGCACAGACTGCAGGCTTCAGAAATTCCTGCATCGTGATGCCATCGGTAAGATAAGACTGGTACTGTGACAAAAACACAAAGGGTGAATAATCTGCCACCGCAGCAAACATCGTTATCAGCACACAGAGCAGAAACAGGCAGCCGGCACACAGCAGACTTCCGGAAACAGTCCCCTTATACACGCCCCCCAGAATCATAGAGGCTGTCATCATCAAACCAAACAGCCATACCCCAGTTACAAGCGGAAACAGATGCGACACGAGAGCGCTTTCCCAGAATACGAAATTGTACAGAAAGGTAATCAGGAATGAGCATCCCAGAGACAATGTCCACAAGCATGATATGGAAATAAATTTTGCGGCAAGAACGCTGTTGCGGGGCATCCCTTTTGCCAGCAGCGGTATCAGAACCCCCTTTCCGATTTCATTCGCCATTGAGGATGAGCACATAATAATGATTGCTATCAATCCGATCTGCGCCGTATTTTTGAAGAACTGGAGCCAGGAATCAAGTACGACAGGCTGTGGAATCTCCATATGCATACCCTCCGGCAGAAAACCTGCGACCAGCTCCGGTAAATAACGTGCACTGACTGGATTCATAAATCCCAGTGCTGCAAATACAATCAATAATATGACAAGCTTATAGGAACGTACTGCCTCCAGCAGCTCCTTTTTCATAAACGCTGTGAATCCCTTCATTTTGTCACCTCCAGAAAATACTGTTCCAGAGTCGGACGCATGCGCTCCAGCCTCTGCAGCCGCAGCCCCTGCGCATTTACAATAGCTAAAACCTGCTGCTGTGTTTCCATATGATCCGGCAACTGCACTGCATACGGATGTGTCTGTTGTACGGCAATGCCCCGCTTTCGCAATGCTTCCAGCAACAGCGAGCACTCCTCCTCACACTTAGTTTCCACATAAAGCGATGCAGTTCCCTTCATCTGCAGCAGCTCATGTAAATTTCCGCTTACGGCGATCTTTCCCTCATGCAGAATGGCGATGGAATCACAAATGCTTTCCACATCACTCAGGATATGTGTGGAAAACAATACCGTCGTTTTCTCTTTTGCCTTTTCCAGTATTGTCAGAATCTCCTTGCGACCCTGCGGATCCAGCGCCGATGTCGGCTCATCTGCGATCAGCAGCTTAGGCTCATTCAGCAGCCCCTGCGCAATCGCAAGGCGCTGCTTCATCCCTCTGGAAAACGTGGCACATCGTTTTTTTCCGGTCTCTGATAATCCCACCAGCTGTAAAAGCTCATCAATCCGTGTCTTTACCTTCTGCGCAGCAAGGCCGGATATCTCAGCACACAGCTGCAAATACTCCCATGCTGTCATAAAGCCGTAAAATTCAGGGACATCACTGACGTAGCCGATATAACGGTTCGTTCTGGTATTTCCAAAAACAACCGGCTCCTGCATAATATACAATTCCCCGGCATCCGCCTTTTCCAGACCGAGAATCGTTTTCATTGTCGTTGTTTTTCCCGCACCGTTTTTTCCTATAAACCCGAAGATACTGTGCTGCGGTACCGTTAAATCGATGCCCTGCAAAACCTTCTGCCTTCCGAAGGCTTTATGCAGGTTGCGTAGTGTTAATACATCCATTGCTACTGCTCCTCTCTGCCGATTACAAAATAGAGAATCGGCCCCAGAAACTGAAGAAACAAAATAACCGGTATCCAGATCCATTTGTTTCCAATCCTAACCTGTGGATGACGAATCAGATGAATCAATGCAAATATTGCCAGACCAAGCTCCAGCAGAATCAGCGGCAGTAATGCCGGCAGATATTCCATAAGTGTATCCATTATGCTCTCTCCTTTTCAGCCTTTAGCTTCTGCAAACAGGCCTGATAACGCGGTTCCCCCTTCAGAAAATCGAATACAGGCGGCTGCAGCTCCTGAATCAGCGAGTCCAGAATAACCCCGCCGTCTCTGGGAGCCTGTGTGCGCAGCTGTAAAGATTCCATCCAGGCTTCCACCTCTGTAAAATACGTATCTCTATGAATCTTCATATGGGCAAGATCGTAGCGGATAATCACGTCGATCAGCCGTTCCAGCATTCGCAGTGCGGACTCCTTATCCCTGCGCTGTGCATAGACCATGGCACAGGACATATAAACCATCGTGGAGGTGATGGTATGCAGTGCATCGATATGAAACAGCTTCAGCAATTCCAGCATACGATGCATGGTCTCATCACACAGCTGCTCATCCTCCATATTCATCAGCATATAGTTGGCCATATCCTGTATTACGAACAACAGATGCTGATAGATGCAGATCTGAAAGATACGGCTGGATTGCTTTGGCTTTCCCAGCATCTGATAGCATGCCGCAATCATCTCGCTGTCCTGTGCGATCGGCTTTGCCTCTTCACCGAGAAGCTGCAATGCCTTTTGCGGCTGTCTGCTGGTAATCAAATAGGTTATTTTCAAAGAAATCGCATCCTTTACCAGACTGTTTTCCTCACTTTCCGCAATCACGCGGTCACACAGCTCCTCACTGCGCTTCATAACCAGTTCTGGTTTTTCATGCAGCATGTAGTGATTGAGATAAAGCCCTGCCATCTGGAGCAGGAAGGGAAAGCAGGAGTAATATTTGCGTATCAGCTCCTCACTGTGAGCATACGCATTGGCGCTGTCCCGGCTCCATTCAGCACTGAGCTGCAGATACAGCTTGTTTACAGCCTCCATACTCAGCTGCGGTTCATATCCGATCAGCTCATCCACACTGACATTAAACAAAGTGGCCAGCTGGGGCAGCAGCAGGATATCCGGCAGGGTCGTTTCGGTTTCCCACTTGGAAACACTGGATTTCGATACACCCATATAGGCAGCCAGCTCTTCCTGCGTCATGTTCGCGTCTCTTCGCAGCGCGATAAGCTTTTTTCCAAGTCGAATCGTCGTCATTGTTCATTCCTTCTTTCTGCTTTTATTATATCGTTTCCCCGCAGAGTTACAATGGCATAAAACGCAACTTCAGGAAGAAATATTTCCCAGCAGGAAACAATATATGCCGGCAAAGCATACTTCTTAGTCTATTGGTTCATCTATATCAAATAGAATCCTTTCCAGACATATGCCATTCCCATTGACACATATGTGATTAGGCCTGAAATCATATAAGTATTACAAACGGCTCTCATAACATAAAAAAACAGCTTCTCAGGCTGAGGCTGCTTTACAGCTTTTATCTGAAGGTACAGGTGTATTCTATGCTATGCATTAATGGGTGATGGGTATAAAATATCCGTTTGCTTGACCCTGTCTGAAAAAGGTTCAAGCAACTGAAAACACTACATCCGGCTGATAACAGACAGACGCTTTCCAACACCTGCAAAAAAGGGCACAAACGTATGATCGCGTCGTACCCTCCTCACAGCGTATTTATCCTCTAGTTAAAATAGGCGAATCCTGTTTTATAACGGCTTATAGCTCTTCCCCATTGGATGCAATCACTTTTTTATACCAGTAAAAGCTTTTCTTTGGTGTACGCTCATACGTACCGTTGCCATAATCATCCAAATCCACATATACAAAGCCGTATCGCTTGGAAAATTCTGATGTTGTCTGTGATACAAGATCAATCGGACACCATGCGGTAAATCCGAATACCTCTACTCCGTCACGAATTGCTTCCTTCACCTGTGTCAACTGCTTCTGCAGGAAATCAATCCGGTAATCATCGTGAACCATACCATCGGCTTCCACCTGATCATAGGCACCGAAGCCGCACTCGGAGATAAAGATCGGCAAATGATAACGGTCATACATATGATTCAACGCAATACGCATACCGATTGGATCGATTGCCCAGTCCCACGCACTGTATTCCACATATTTGTTTTTCTCTGCCCCCATTAAATTGGAGGTATGCAGCTTTAAGGAATCACCGTTATATCCTGATACAATACTGCTGTAATAGCTGAAGCTCATGAAATCAACAGTCCCCTTTTTCAATACCTCTTCATCTCCCTCCTGCATAGGAAGAACAACGTTATTCTGTTCAAAAAAGCGTTTCATATAGTATGGATATTCTCCCTTGCACTGCACATCCGGAAACAGTAAATCCATACCGGTATCAAAAAGCTGCTGCAGATTATCCTGTGGACTGCAGGTTTTCGGATAATACACCTGCTTGCTTTGCATATTCCCTACCTGCAATGTTTCATCAATTTCATGTGCTGCAAGAACACAGCGTTCTGTTGTCATATTCTGCCGCAGGCATTTTCTTTCCCTCCTGCAGTATCTATATGGAATATTTGCGGGAGAGGAAAAGATACTGCCATGAGGAAAAGTAAGCTACAGCAACTGCGGCTATATGTATATCCGATATACACGATACTGTGTATTTATTTACTATTATCCTATAAAACAAAAAAAGCGCTGATATAGAGCGCTTTTGTGCTTATCATGGTGCAGGAGAAGAGATTTGAACTCTCACGCGATTGCTCGCACTGCCGCCTGAAGACAGCGTGTCTGCCGTTCCACCACTCCTGCATGATTGAGTGCCTTACAATAATACACTAAAATCTTAATTTTGTCTACCTTAAAAACATATTTTCCCTATGAAATTTCATTTCGTTTTTCCTTACTATGATGCCTCCCCCTTGTCTGCATCATCTTACCGGACGATTTTATATGCTTCATTACCATTTAAGCGCCAGTACCCTTTTAACCTGCGAATGCAATCACCATACGATAGCCGCTTATTCTCCAGTTTCTGCGTGTCTTTTATACAAGAAGACCTGTCTGCTTTTCTTTTATGAATTACCTAAATATTCAGAAATTTCAAGGAAAGACATCAAAGAAGTTGACAGACCATGCAGTTTCACAGATTCTGTACAAAAGAACAGCCTGTGGAATGCAAGCTGTTCCATATTTATTGCGATAAAGCAAGTTGTTGAAGCATTCTTATGTTTCCTGCACGTTTTTCTTCTTCGCCAGTACTGCCTGTATGAGCATCTGCATTCAAAGAAAGCCCTATGCCTTGCTCTATATCTGCCCGATATTTTAAAGAAGGATACACGATATCTCTATTGCTTTCAAATTTTGATGCCGATGGTTGACCAGTTTTACATATGAGAAAAGGTATATACCGTTTTCTGCTTATACGGATGCCGTGCATCATAAAATGGATGCACTTCGGCATTCCTGATATTTACACCGTTTGGCAGGTCCTGTGTTTCCAGCGCCAGAGCGATAAATGCCTCTCCCCTTCGATGATGATTCAATACAAGATTCTCATCATCAAAATAATTTGCACTATACAAAACCAGAGAAGGCGCATCAGTAGTCATATCCAGACGTCTTCCACTTCCTGCATGATATAAGGTGATGCCGTTAGGCCCCAGCAAAAACGGGGTATCGTATGCTCTGGTATATTGAAACTCGGGATGGCCAAGCTCGTAGCGCTTTTGTATCGGTGTCAGATTCCGGAAATCAAAGGCACTTCCGGCTCCAATTTTCTCTTTTTCAAACGGATGTCCATCCGGATGAATTTTCAGTTTTTCCACACTGTCAATACGCAGGTCATGCTGCAATATGGATTCCCGCAAATTTCCCGACAGATTGAAATACATATGGGAAGTCATATTCATCAGCGATTTCTGCGGAGGTGTACCGTGATATTCTATTATCAGATTGTTTCCACTGAGCCGATACCATATATCATAGCGGTAGGTACCCTGTGGAAATCCGTCCATGTCATGACGGCATTCCAGATGAAAATGCAGTGCCTGTTCCTCCTCTTCAACATGAAACAACTGTCTGGATATACCACCCGTACCACCATGCAGATGATGACAGCCGTTATTGATTGAAAGCTGATGAACGGTGTTCTCCATCGAATAGCTGCCATAGGCGATTCTTCCTGCCACCGGTGCGACGACTGCATTCAGATACGGCCCCTGCTGTCGCTCATAGTCCATGATATCGGAAAAAGCAGCGACCACATTCTCCATATTGCCGCTTCGATCCGAGGTTTTCAACTCCGTAATCACAGCACCGAAATTCAAGGCTGTCATATGTATAGCCTCATTCTGAATTGTATATGCATAAACAGCACCTTGTGAAAATTCTGCAACCTTTTTTTTCATGATTTACTCCATTTCTTTTTCGCATATTGCGCAGACACAAATATAAAAGGACAACGCAGTGATATCCATGTGCATATTGCTGCATTGCACCTTCCTACACAATCGAAGCAAACATACAGTTCATAGACCCGCAGCCTTCAGTACCTGTTTCAAATGATGTTCCATATATGCATGCAGCAAAGGATGTCCCCAGGAATACAGTCAGATGTTTCTAAAAACTTTCCACCCCGTTTTACAGGACATTGCATTCTGTACCATTCCTCAGCAAAACGTAATCTCAGCTTTCACAGCTCCGCCAGTTTCCCTGCACCGTCACCAATGGATGCGATATAGAAATCCGGTTCATATCCGATTGCCTGTGTATACTCTCTGCGCACTGCAGCTGTGAAGTCCTCAATATCATCATTTCTGACAATTGCAATCGCACAGCCTCCAAATCCTGCTCCTGTCATCCGTGCCCCGATTGTCCCTGACTGGTTCCATGCACTTTCCACAAGCGTATCCAGTTCTATCCCGGTAACCTCATAATCATCACGCAGGGAGATATGAGAGGCATTCATCAAAGCACCAAATTCTTCAATATCGTTTTTTTCCAATGCCGCTATCGCTTTTTTCACACGTATGTTTTCCAGCACAGCATGACGGGCACGCTTTCTTTCCACCGGACTGGTGATGATGTGCTGCACCTTCTCAAATTCCGTTTCCTTCAGATCACATAAATTTTTAATCTTCACAACCGTTTGGAGCTGGGAAAGCGCATGCTCACACTCAGCACGTCGTTCGTTATACTTGGAATCCGTCAGTCCGCGCTGCTTGTTGGTATTCATGATAACAATACTAGCCTGTTTTAGCTGAACGGGTGCATAGGTATATTCCAATGTGCCGGTATCCAGTGCGATCGCATGATCCTTTTTCCCCATTCCGATGATAAACTGATCCATGATACCACAGTTCATGCCGACAAACTGATTCTCTGCTTTTTGCGACAGCTTGATAATATCCAGCTTACTGATGGGAAGCTGAAAGGTTTCTTTCAGAATTGTTCCAGTCAGTACCTCCAGCGATGCACTGGAGGAAAGCCCTGCCCCGTTTGGTATGTTGCCTTCAATCAGTATGTTTAAACCACATGGAATTTCAAAGCCTTCCTGCTGCAGGAAGTACAGGACGCCTTTTACATAATTCGCCCAGTCATCCTTTTTATCATAGTGCAGCGTTTGCAATGCAACGTCAATAATCCCTTTCTCTTTAAAATTATTGGAAAATAAACGCATACAGGAATCTGTTCGTTTCGAGACAACTGCATAGGTACCAAACGTGATGGCACATGGGAACACCATGCCGCCGTTATAGTCTGTATGCTCTCCAATCAGATTTACACGTCCCGGGGAAAAGAACAATGCCTCACCCGGTACCTCGAATATATCTGTAAATTCTTTAATCAATCGTTTTTTCATGAAGTATCCTCCTGATGTAGTCCCTGCTCAGATATACAGCCTTTTATGAGCAGGCATAGTGCTTTTTTATTGCTGAGAGACTCGCAGCACCACACCTATCTTGAAGTGTGAACAGCTTGCGCATATCCATGCTTCTGCAGCCAACAACGGAATTGTATCTGTTTGACAACATGCGCTGACCTTAGCTTTCATCAAAAGATGACCGCCTTGTCAAATCTGTTACGCCTGCTGCTGTGCAAAAGCATGAAAACGGTTACTCCTCATATACATCATAAGCTTTCCTAACCGCACAGACCTTAACTATCTTGATAAAAAACAGCATTATTTTAAGAATATCCCCTTATTTTCGATAACAAATGCGCAAAAAACAGGATTTTATAGTATGATAGATTATAATCATAATCAATACCGGAGGCAGATATGCAGATTATAACGGATGAAACAAAAAAAGAAATAAAGGCACATGGAAGTCACACATTCCCTTTGCTGGTCAGCTATGAGAAAATAACCGCTTACGATTCCGGTTCTTTTCTCTGGCACTGGCACCCGGAAATTGAAATGACACTGATTACCAGCGGAGAAATGCTGTACAGAATCAATCATCAGGAATACCATGTCAAAAAAGGGGATGCTTTGTTCTGCAATGCAAATGCCCTGCATGCGGGAACCATGTATCATGAGCAGGATTGCACCTATATTTCCGTAACCTTCGATTCCAGACTTCTGTCCGGATTTGAAGGGAGTCTGATACACAGGAAATATGTGAAGCCGCTTGTGAATGACCTCTCCCTTTCCTCCTTTTGTTTTAACGGCAGTGCACCATGGCATTCTGCTATTACTGCCGCTATTCAGCACATTGCTCTATACGATGAGGAAAAAGCGGATGCCTATGAACTGGCAATCCTGATGGAGCTTTATACGATATTAGAAACACTGCATCTCCATATGCATCCTGCACGCAAGCTTTCAACCTCTGATATGCTGAATTACGATAGAATCCGTACCATTCTGCTGTATGTGGAAAACAATTACAACCGCGAGCTCACCCTGCATGATATTGCAGGTCAGATTCATGTCTGTAAAAACGAATGCTGCAGAATCTTTAAGAGCTATATGCATCAGTCTCTATTTGAGTTTATTCTGGAATTTCGAATTGAGAAAAGTATCGGCTTTCTCATGAACGGCTCTTATTCCGTTTCGGAAATTTCGCAGCTGTCCGGATTCAATGACTCCAACTATTTCTCACGGGCGTTTAAAAAGCAGAAGGGATGCTCCCCTCTGCAATACAGGAAAAAAATGAAAACACAAGGCTGAAGCCTTCTACCTTGGTTCATGTTTCTGCTCCCTTGACCATGTCCAATAAAAGAAAGCCAGAACCGATTTTATAATATTCTTACTTCTACGGATATTTCTCCGGATGAATACTGCTGTAGATCATTTTTTCAAAATTTTGAAAACCCGTACAGCTTCGTATGAGCGGCATCATAGCCGGTTCACTGAACAGAGAAATCAGGGATTCATAAATACTTCTGAATTCCCGCTTATCGGCTTTGTTTATCGCCAGCAAAAAGATAATATACACCGTATTGGACCCCACTGAATTCCGTTTTTTGATATCGCTACAGCAATGCTTGTCTTCATGGCATCCATTTCAACCGCATGTGGAATTGCTATCCCCCCAAACGCGGTTGTTGCGGCATTTTCCCTTCGGCACACGTTATCATAAAAATCAGAGTTTACATACTTCTTTTCTGTCAGTGCTGCACATAAAAGTTGCAGGATCTGTTCCCTTGATGCAGTTGCCGGCTCATACAGAAACAGGTCTTTTTCAAAAAAGGTATGAAAATCAACACATAGCTTCTGATTCTTTTCCTCCTTCAGCTCTTTTGAAATAACAGACTGTATCCGATCGAACTGTGATGTAAGATTGATCGGAGATATTTGCACCACCTTTGAATTTGCGTAATATGCGTGCTGTGTTAGCGGAATTGTCGAAAACACGATTGCAATTCTTTGCTCCCGCAGCTTTTCCCTGCATTGGGTTTCATCCGTCACAGAGCCGATCAGATTCAGCTGATTACCAAAATTCATCATCATGGTATTTAAGATTCCCGATGCCATATCATGATAATCCGGGCATATCAAAATCGCCGGTATTTTATATATGTTTGCTGACTGCCTCTCTATCTCAGCACCGATATGAATCGCAAGAAATGCAGTTTCATCCTCATTCACCATAAAATGATAACGATCCATCAAATCCAGTGCAATATAAATAGCAATATCAAATACGATCGGACTATTGTTCTTAATCGCCTGCGTCATCGGATTCTTTGTGGACCGCCCTGTTTTTGCACGAAAGATCAGATTTTTCAGATGCAGGGCAAACGGTGTGATAAAGGTGTTTGCAGAAAGATCAATCATATACAGATTATCAATCATACGGACATACTCTCTTGTCAAGGCAAGCACATCCTCACCTACAGCATTTTTTAATGCTGTACCGGATACATCCAATGAAAAATTGGCATTTGCGCGAAACAGCATATACAGCTCAAAGTATTCATAATCATTAAATGCAATACCGAACCTTTGTTCGATCTGCTGCCTCAGGCTGCTCAAAAAAGCTTCCTCCTGTGGTGAAGTAAACGTGAAATCCGTCTGTCCGGAATCCAGCTCCTTTCCATTCAGCTCCCGATCAATCATAATCAGAAGATGCAAAAGCAGATTCAAGGCGGCAAAATCATTTAAATAATACGTATATTTTTTAAATGTCTGATATATGATTGTCTGCAGCGCATCAATATCTATACTGTCAAAATTTTTGCGCAGTAAATCAAGATTGATATAGCTGTTTTTCGCCTCTTCATTGATTACATAACTCATCAGTCTGCGTTTATCCTTCTCACTTCCCTGCATATAGACACAGTCATTTTCACAGGGAATGCGACGTGATAGGCGGAAAAGATTTTATTCATTTTATAGATTACGGTTTTGACTGTGGAGTAGCTCACACAAAGCATATCGCTAAGATCAAATACATTCAATCCAGAATGGTGATGCAGCATGAGCTGTTTAATGATATAAAAGGAGCGCTCCTCCTGTGTCTGCGGAATCTTTTGATCATCAAGAGCAGCCAATAAGGAGGACACCGTATTGGTATGCAGCTCATAGCCGTTGCGTGAAGATGCGATGATACTTTTTCCATACAGTCCGTTTATCTCATGGACGTAATTTTTTATCGAGCGAGGAGTAACCTTAAGCGCATTTGCAAGCTCCTTCCCGCTCATCGGCCGGTTATGAATAGATAAAAAACGAATCATTTCCAATTGTTTCTTATTCATATGTAAAACCTCCTGCTCATTTATTTCATTATAACAATTCCAACAGAAATTACAACTTTGCTTCTTCCTGTAAGGGGAAATCACATATTTCCCCCTGAAGGAAACATTCATACCTTCCCTCCTTTCCCCGTAAAGGAAAAAGACAGGTTGATGAAATCTATCAAATTCCGCATAATGTAGGTGTCAAGAAAAACGGAGGTGAAAAAATGGAAACCTTGAAAATACTGCTTTGCTGTGGTGCCGGTATGTCCAGCGGCTTCTTAGCCAGCAGCGCCAGAAAAACAGCGAAAAAGAAAAAGCTGAACGTAACGATTGAAGCACGCAGTGCTTCTGAGGCAAACGAGCTGCTCTCCACCATTGATGTTCTGCTGATCGGTCCGCATTATGCAAAAGAAATCAATAAGTTTCAAGAGCTTACAAATCCGCATGGTGTTGCAGTTGCGTTGATACCGGAAGACATTTACGGTTCTCTCGACGGTGAGCGCCTGATCGCTTTTGCACAGACTTTAAAGAATTAAAAAAGCTAAGAGGGCAATCTTAGCTTCATGAGAAATCGCTTTGCATTAGATTTCTTCAGAAACAGCATACATCGATTCTGAAGAAATAGCAATAAAAACAGGAGGAAAGTTATGAATACATTCATGAATTGGCTGGCAGATTCCTTTGTGCCAAAATCAAACAAGATATTAAGCAAGCCCTGGATTTCCGCATTGGGCTCCACTATGCAGAAGGTAATTCCATTCATTTTAACAGGCTCCGTAATATTTCTATACAATGTGCTTGTGTCCTTTTTTCCATCACTGCCGGATCTGGGGCCGATCAGTGATTTCAGCTTTGGCATCATCTCCCTGATCGTTGCCTTTACAATTGCGAATCAGTGTATGGAAAAGCTGGGACATCCGAGTTATATGATCAACGCAGGTATCGCTTCCATCGGTGTTTTCCTGATGGTCGCAATCCCGATCGGTGAGGATGCCGACAGCATTTCCGCTCTGATGAATCATGTAAGTGCCAGCGGTATTGCAGTTGCCATGATTACAGGTCTGTTTACCTCTATCATCTTTCACCTATGGGCAAAGCTGCAGTTTCTGAAGGACAGCAGTATTCCGGATTTTGTTTCTTCCTGGATCAATACAGTTGTACCAAACCTCATTTCATTAGGTGTCATCATGATCATGGTCAAGCTTATGGAGGTAAATGTGTACGCTGCCATTATATCAATCTTTACACCATTGATACAAATCGGTCAGACACTTCCCGGTCTGGTACTCATGTGTTTTACTCTGGCTTTCTTCTACACCCTGGGTATTTCAAGCTGGACCTTCAACGCCATCACAACACCGATTCTCATGGCCGGTGTGCAGGCCAACCTGGAACAGATTGCTGCAGGACAGGCGGCAACACATATCGTCAGCCATACGACCTTCTGGTCTATCAGCTTTATCACAATGGGCGGCGTCTGTGCAACGCTGGCGCTCAATGTCCTCATGTGCTTTTCAAAATCAAAGCAGCTGAAAATGCTGGGAAAAGTTTTCCTTGTCCCTTCCATCTTCAACATCAATGAGCCGTTAATGTATGGCGCAAAGGTTGTCTTCAATCCTCTGCTGATGATCCCTGCATGGATCAATGCGATTGTCGGACCAGTCTATGTCTGGGTGATTATGAGCCTGGGCTTACTCAACATCCCTGCACAAATGATGGAAATCGGACAGGTACCTGCACCAATTTCTTCTGTCCTTGCAACACAGGATATCCGTGCTGTCTTATGGTGGATCATTTTATTCCTCATTTATGGAATGATCTGGTATCCGTTTTTCAAGGTATATGAGAAACAGAAATTAAAAGAAGAAACGACAGCAGCTGTCGAATAACAATACATACAATACGGAGGACTTCTTATGAACGAACAAAACGAACTGCTTACAGCAGCCATGCAGATTATACTGCATGCTGGGAATGCCCGTAATGCTGCTGACGAAGCATTGGAGGAAGCAAAGCGCTTTAATTTTCAGGAGGCTGCTTCACATTTACAGAAAGCTGAGGAAGCGATCACACTGGCACATAAGTCACAAACGGATATCATTCAAAAGGAAGCCGGTGGATATGGCTATGAACCAAGCCTGTTATTTGCCCATGCGCAGGATACCCTGATGACGATTAAGTCGGAGCTGCATTTAAGCAGGCAGCTGATTGATGTATTAAAAATCATAAAGAATAATAAATAAAGAAGTTTGCAGAAAGCACATGAATTGCATCACATACAAAGGGGAGCAGAAAGGATGCCCCTCTTTTTAAAATAGAATAGGAGAACAGAGCATGATTATAAAGCAACATGATAGTCACGATAAGTTTTTGTGGGGCGGAGCAGTTGCCGCCTGCCAGATTGAGGGAGCCTACGATGTGGATGGAAGAGGCTTATCCACCTCCGATTTGCGAGCCTATGATCCGAATTTAAAACGTGCCGATATAAAAAAAGAAGGCGGTGATACCCTGGCCGGTATCAAAGCTGCCATGCAGGATAGCATTAGTTATTTTCCTAAGCGCTACGGAATCGACTTCTATCATACATATAAGCAGGACCTTGCCCTGTTAAAGGAGCTTGGCCTGCAGGCATTTCGTACAAGTATTTCCTGGAGCCGCATCTTTCCAAAGGGGGATGAAAAGGAACCAAATGAGAAGGGGCTGCAGTTTTACGATCAGCTGATCGATGAGATTATAAAAAATGGCATGGAGCCGATCATAACGATGAGCCATTATGATTTCCCAATCCATCTCGTTACAGAATATGGAGGCTTTGCGAACCGCAAGGTTATTGATTTTTTCGTAAATTATGCAGGTGTTCTACTTCGCCGTTACAAAGGTAAGGTAAAATACTGGATTGTTAGTAATCAGGTAAATCTGGTACCTGCAGTTCAATTCGGTTCTCTGGGCATTTACGAGGATCAAAGTGAGCATATGGAGGAGCTGATGTATCAGGCAGTGCATCATCAATTTGTTGCAGGTGCCAGAGTGATACAGCTGGCAAGAGAAGTCGATCCGGATGCACACATGGGAACAATGGTGGCAGATGGCACCTTTTATCCGGCTACCTGCAAGCCGCAGGATGTGATTCTGACCATGAAAAAAAATCGGATGCAGTATTATTTTACAGATGTTCAGCTCCGAGGCGAATATCCCGGATATGCCCTGCGTTATTTCAAAGATAACGATATCCACCTGAACATACAGGAGCAGGATAAAAAGCTGTTAAAAACCTATACGATGGATTTCTTGGCAGTATCCTATTATTATTCCAAAATCGTTGATTCCGATAAAAATACCATGAAACCCTTTGACGGGGAACAAAATCCCTTTCTGAAGCCGACACCATGGGAATGGCGTGCTGATCCGCTGGGTCTATATAACTGTCTTTCACAATACTGGGATCGTTATGAAAAGCCTTTGATGATAGCGGAAAACGGCTTGGGAGCCTTGGATGTTGTTGAAGAGGATGGAGGAATACACGATACATACCGTATTGAATACCTCCGTCAGCATATCATACAGGTACAGGAATGCAGAAAGGATGGTGTTGATATTCTGGCATATCTGAGCTGGGCACCGATTGATATGGTATCCTCATCCAGTGCGGAGATGAGTAAGCGCTATGGTTATATCTATGTGGATCTGGATGATTATGGTAAAGGAAGCGGGAAACGATTGAAAAAGGATTCCTTCTATTGGTATCAGCATGTCATTAAGACAAACGGTAAAGAGCTGTAAATCGAAGGAAAGTTTATGGTTATTTGATTCAGCATCCTATGCTGCACAAGATGTATCTGCTGCTTGCTATAAAACTTTTGCATCCTACAAAAGAAGGCTATACCCTGCGCGTGTTGAGCCACTCCATGTATTTCCCTTTTTCATACAGATCGTCCTCTCTTGACATTTTTTAGCTCAATGTTATGATAAAGAAAAAAATGGAAAGGAAGTGCTGTCATGAAATATTCTGCCGGTATGCTGGATTTGCTGGAGGCACTTACGCTACCTGAGCAGCCTGTTTTATTTCTGAAGCTGACGATACAGCCCCATATCTGTAAGGAAAGATTAAAGGATGCAGTTAGTCAGTGTATAGCGTTTCTGCCCGAGCTTGCTTTACGCTATGATAAAAAGCATAACTGCTGGAGGAAACAGAAGGACGATACTTTTTCTATGATTCAGGAGGTTGAAGACTTTGACTTTTCAAGCTGGGACATTGAGCACCATGCACAGCTCTGCATACAGATTATACATAAAGAACAGCAGGACCTTGTATGCATCGGATACAGTCATATTCTGTGTGACGGGGATGGAGCTACACAAATCCTTCGACTGCTGACAGCCTGTTATCGCCAGGAGACTGTCTCCTTTCAAAACTGCCGAACCCCCGAATCCCTTCCGATCATAAAGCTGAAAAAAATAAAAACCAAAAGAAGAAAAACAATTCCTGCCGCACTTCCTTTTGCTCCCCATCCCCTGCATACCAGCGAGCTGCATCAAAGCATTCCACGAAAGCTGTTACAGCAAATTTGTCCATCTGCCTGTACAGTGAACGATGTTCTGCTATGTGCCTATGCCCAGACACTGCACAGCATCTCCGCAGCGAATGCCGTGACAATTCCCTGTCCGGTAAATCTTCGTTCCTATCTGCAGAAAAAGCCAAGCTGGTCCATTGCAAATTTCGTTGGAGATTTTCAGGTAACACTGCATGGTCTGGATCATCGCGATTGGCGGGAGCTGCTTGCGGATGTCCATCAACAAATGCAGGAGGAAAAGGCACGCTGTTCTGACCTGCATACCATACAGCTGTTACATCCGATTATGAAGCACCTTCCTCTTGCCGTCACAAAAGCTGTCGCAAAAGCAGGCTTTCACTCACCGGAAATCTCCTACACAAATCTGGGAAAGATCGATGCGGCATCCATCTATTTTGACGACTGCACGATTACGCAGCTGTATCTTCTGGGCAGAGCCCGCATATACCCGTCCTTTCAGATATCAGTCTCTACATGGAAGGATACCTGTACCTTAGCCTGTCATGTCACAGGAGACACGTTACAGCTAATGCATGCACAGAAAATTCTTACAACCATGTGTAGACTGCTGCATACATATGCAGGACAACCCGTGTCCGAATCAAAAACAGAATGACCTCTGCCATTCTGTTTTTCTATATGCAACTACGTTTCCACTTCATTATCCCACACACGATCTGCTATGTAAAAGACCTGTATACGTACAGAGGTTTCTCAAGGACATATCCATAGCAAAGCAGACTGCCGCTGCAAGCATTAAGCTAAAACGTACATACAGCATGTTGTCCTTCCATCTCTGCCAATTGAAATACTGTCTTCTTCATCAAAACGAAATTGAGTCCTAAACAACTGAGAGTCGTATCACTTTTTGATAAATGTAATGATGACACAGCATGCCATGAATATGCCAGTAAGAAGCAGAATCCAATCGTTGTGTGTAAGCAGACTGCATACAGTTAATACAAATGCGGCTGCCATTATGATTCTGTAAAATACTTTCTCTTTCATTTTCAGCTTCCCTTTCTTTGATATATACAAACGGACTTGTCCATGCATCCGGGAGGTAACGCCTTATCACGGCAGGCCTGAGACGATTGTCTTTCCCTTGCATCGCCTCGTGTTTTAAGCCCTCATTCACGCCACTTCTTCCCTGCTACCTGCAAAGCATATTCTGCTTGATCATTTCCAATGCCCTTTCAAAAGGTACGCATGACGCATATCGGTTCTTCCAAATAAAATTATTGTAATAATCATAGGTTTTCTTTGCCGACATATAATCGTTATCCACCGTGCTGTTTGTGTAAGCAGGAACAATCATGTGAAATCCATGTTCAAATCCGCATATGATCGTTGCATTGATACAATACTCTGTCTGCAATCCTGCAATCATGATCGTATCCTCTCCTTTATCTCTTAAATATTCCGTCAGTCCTGTGTCTTTAAAAGCGCTGTTTACATTCTTATCAACTATTTTTTCTCCGCAAAGCGGCTTGAATTCATCGTATATGTCAAAGCCCTGTGCACCCTTTGTCAACGCATTTTCAGCACCATCATCGTGACGAACATACACCACCTCGACACCATGCCTTCTGGCTTGCGCTATCAATGTTTTTATGCGGCTTTCAAGAAGCTGAAATTCATATAATGCTTCATTCATAATCATTGTCTGCGTATCCACAATCAAAAGTACCATTTGTTTTCTCCATTCTCTCATAAAGACCGTAATGGCCTTTTTTCCCTTAACCTGATTATTCCTCTGCTATTATGCATTCTCACGATTTCGTCCGGAGCGCCTGTAATACCATATAGCTGCCAGCATGGAAATCAGAAAGAAGATACCTGCATACAAAAAGGATAACCGTGGTCCCGCTGCATAGATAAATCCTGCGAACAATGCCCCTGCGATCATCCCCAGACTTTTCATCGCATTGTAAAAGCCCATGACCATGCTGCTGTGCTCAGCACTGGATGCCGAAGCACAAAGATCCTGCAGTAAAGGGATATAAATAGCATTTAATGCAAAGAAGATGATATTGATAAGGATAAACGGCAAAATATCCTCCAGCATCGTTATGGCAATCAGCGTGACACCGGCTCCTCCCAGCACATAGATGACAGATTTCTTAACGTTGGTCCTCTTCATGATCCATACACAGATCGTAGTATTGGCAAACAGCGATATAAAGCCGACCACAGCCTTCAGCATACCGTTATAAGAGGAATTGAAATGAAACTGATCCTTAATAAAATAATTGAAATTCTGATCATATGCCGTTGTTGCCGTTGAGGTCAGAAAAACCGCAAAGAATAAAACAGCGAATGTCAGCGTCATAAAGCGACGGGCATCCAGAAATGCCTGAAACGGATTTGCTTCCTTCCATATGCTGACAGACTTGCCTGTTACCTCCCTATCCTCTCGCAGACATATCGCAAACAGCATACCGCACAGAATGAGGACACCGCTTTGCAATGCAAAGGTCAACGGAATGGAAACGACACCGGCAAACCCGCCGATCAGATAGCCGAAAGCCGCAAATACGGTCGTGAAGGTAGCGGATAACGCCAGATAGCGCCCCCTGTTCTCCATTGTGCTTGTATGAATGATATAGGTCAGAAAGCTGACCATAATACCACCGACAAAGAATCCCGATAAAAGGCGGGCAAGCATAATGGTGGGAAGTGTTTTCATGATGGCAAACAGCAGCTGTCCGATGCCGTAGCCCACACAGCAGATACCCAGAACCCGGCGGCTTCCCATACGCGTGACCTGCTTTGCCCAGAAGGGAGAAAACAGAAAATTGGTGAATGCCATACCGGCATACAGCATACCGAAGGAATAATCCGGTAGCTGAAGATTCTGAATGAGTGTCGGCGTAATCGGATGTGCAAAATTAGCAGCCAGACTCTCCAGAGCAACTGCGAAGAAAAACAGCTGCAAATGATATTTAGACAGAAATGATTTCATGGATGAATTGTTCATATATCGCTCCCACTTTCTACAACATGTCAAATCTTACTATGAATACGGTGGAAAATCAACTGAGAAACTACGTATGCTCATAAAAAACAGATGCCGGTTTCCAATGGAATGCATCTGCTTTTGCTTATTTCTGCTTAATATATTTCTGTTCAAACATAGAGACAGGAATCGGACGGTCGATTAAATACCCCTGCAGACCGTCACAGTCCAGCTGCTTTAAAATATCAAATTGCTCCTTTGTTTCAACTCCCTCCACAATCAGCTGCATCTGCAGATTGTGACAGATTTGAACAAGGGAGGATATCAGCATCTGTGAACGGCGGTTATTCTGCAAATCCTGCATCATACTGCGATCCAGCTTCAGCGTATCCAGCTGCGCATTGATAAATAAGGCCATATTGGAATAGCGTGCGCCGAAATCATCAATGGATATGGAATATCCCTGCCGTTTGATGCGCTCCATTATCATAATCAGAAATTCATTGTCCAGACTCTCGTCATTTTCTATGATTTCAATCTCCAGATACTGCTTGGGAACATTGTAGTTTCCCCAGATGCGTTCCAGTTCTCCCAGAAAATCCGCCATACGCAAGGTGTAGCGTGAAAAGTTCACACTCAGCGGTGTAAGTCTTCTGCCTTCCGCATGCCAGCGGCTGAGCAGTCTGCATACCTGTTCAAAAGCAAAGAAATCCAAGTACCGGATCGTGCGTGCCTCCTCCAGAGATGGAATAAACTCATTGGGCATAATCAGGGTACCCGTTTCATCGTGATAACGAATCAGTGCCTCTCCTCCGATAAGCTCCTTTCTGAAATTCACCTTCGGCTGCAGATACACCTCAAAGCGCTGATTTTCCAATGCCTGCATCAAGACGGAGCGGTCCGCAAGCTGCAAAACCGTATCGTTACAGCAGCGGTACCGGTTGGAATTTGGATTTTTCCGATAGAACTGCATTTTATCCTGATACATGTATTCATCTGCATCTGTTATCCTGGAGGATATATCCTGACAGGTGGATGTCCATATATGTCCGATTGCCCCCTTGCAATTCGCACTGCCGATGATTGCCTGCTTCAGAATTCCCACCTGCTCCAGAAATTCCTGTTCCTGCATTCCCTGAACAAACACAACGAATTCATCCCCGCCGATTCGATAGATGGCGCCGGTGTTAAACACCTTTTTCAATATGGATGCTCCTTCTGTCAGCACCTTATCTCCATAGGTATGTCCCAGATGGTCGTTGATATCCTTCAATCCGTTGATATCCATATAGACGATACCAAGGGGAATCTGCCTGCCATTGAGCTGATTCAGATCCTGAAGGTAGCGATTTCGATTATACACACCGGTTAGATCATCGTAATAGCTGTTATGCAGCAGGCGGTCGTTCAAATCCTTTTTCTCCATCGCCACACTCATGAAATAGCTGATGGTTTCCAGCATGGAGAAATTCCGCATATAGTCAGGTGCCGGATTATCCACACCGATAAATCCGATGCTTTTATTATTCTGAACGATCGGAGAAAGCGCAATGCTGTGTATATTCTGTACGTGCAGCACCTCATAGGTCTGTGGAAAGCTTTTCTGTATACGTTCCACATCCGGTATGGAAACATTTTTCCCCTGCTCGATAAAATCCTTCCAGATTGCGAGCAGCTCAACATCCATATTCTGACAGAATTCCATGGATGATTCCACACCATCACTGCACCACTCATAGGTGTTGTTCATACATCCGTTCTGCAGCTCAAACACATAGGCGCGCTCTGCATGCATGAATTCACCGATTTCTTTCAACAGCTGATCCATATAGCTCTGCATATCATTGGATATATACATCAGACGGATACAGGCTACGGTTTTCATTTCCATCTGCAGAGCCAAATTCAGACGCTCATGCTCCTGTTCCAGATTCTGACGAATCCTCATCATATCCTCAACATCGGTATAAACGACATAAACGACCGGTATGCCGTCGATCTGTTCTTCCGCAAAGGTACCGGTCATATGAATCCGCAGACAGCTCCCTCCTTTTACAGGAAGGCGGCAGAAGCATTCGTACTGCTGACTTTTGTTTCGATATGCATGCTCAACAATTTCCTTCAGCTTTTCAAAATCCTTTGGGGTCTGCTGAAAAAACAAGGTCGCGCTGTCATGAAACAGGATGTGATATTCCTCTTCACTGTATCCGCACATCGTATAAAACGTATCATTTGCCCATAATGTTGAAAACTCTTCATTGAGAAGATATTTACACACGCCGATGCGCATGGCACCGAGCTGGTTTTCCGTATCTTCCTTCCAAATTTGTGTATTCATTGTATCATCCTTTTTTTACTATCCCTTGCTTTTTTATAAAAAGAATACATCCGCATATGTAATCCATTACCGGAAGTCTTCCTATGCTTGTAACGTTTTGCGAAAGGCTTCCCTTCGGCCATGCTATCATCCATTCAGGTAGCTGATGAAATCCTTTTGATACAGGACATAATCAACTGAGGACTGCTGTCTTCCCAACTGATCTGTCCAGGAATTTTCATTCACCCGCACTCTGGTAAAGCCAAGCTGCTCATACACATGCTGTGCTCTTGTATTGGTAAGATTCACATACAGGATAATCCTGTGACAGCCTTGCTCATGAAAGAGGGAGGATATCAGCATACTCAACAGAACTTTTCCGATTCCCTTGTTCTGCCTGGAAGCATCGCATAGCTTAATGCCTATGGCGGCTGTTGCATCAGCTTTCCATCGCACACTCATTTCGCCAATCGCGATATCGTCCATTTCTATCATCAATAAGCGATGAGATGTATCGCAGTTTTTTATCGTTTCCGCAATTTCCTGCACCGTTTCCCCTGTACCGTTTGGAAATCCTGCATGTGCCATCACCCTGCCATCATTCCACCATTGTGCAAGCTGCCCGGCATCCTGCACTACAGCATCCCGTATGGTTAAGTTTTGATATCTAAGCAGCATATTCGTCCTCCAAGCAGTATATACGCTTATTACATGTGCAGGCATTTCTGCATACCGCTTTCATAGTGTCAGTTCTATTGTATACCGTTTTTTCCATAAAGGATACTTTTTTAAAAAATTCTTTACAGAATTGCATTTATCCACGTTTCCAGAAGGCTCATCCAGCCTTCGCATTCCGGCTGCAGCTTCTCTCCGTCGGCTCGCTGACTCAGTCTGCCGGCTGTAGACAGTCCATGTGCACCTTTATCATACATATGAAATTCACACAGCACACCCTTCTTTACCAAGGCAGAGGCAAACAGCAGAGAATTTTGTACGGAAACCGTTGGATCGGTATAGGTATGCCACAGAAAGGTTCTGGGTACATCCTTATGTACCTGCAGCTCCAGTGATACATGGTTTCGCAGCTGCTCATCCTCCGCATACTCCTGCAATAGATTTTGTATGCTTTCCTCATGTGCATAGGCACCGGCAGTGATAACGGGATAGCATAGAATCTGGGCAAACGGACGCAGGTCCGTTCTCTGAATATATTGTGTGATTATCGGCTGATTCCAGTTTATACCAAGACTCGCCGCAAGATGTCCCCCTGCTGAGCAGCCCATAAGAAAGATACGGTCCTGACGGATATTCCAAGCCGTGCAGTTATCCTTCAACAGCTGAAACGCCGCCGCAGCCTCAAGCAGTGCCCGGGGATAGGCAGCCGGAGCACAGGAATAACGAAGCACGGCTACCTGTAAGCCCATGGCATTTAACCGTATAGCAAGCGGTTCCGCCTCCCGATCGCTGGTATAGCGGTATGCACCGCCGGGCATCAGCAGCACTGCCGGACGCCTTGTGCTGTTCAACAGCTCCTTTGATGCATCCATAAAATACGTCTGCAGGACTGCTCCTGTTGCTTTTCCCTGCAGCTGTATCTGAATCGTTTCTGTACGCATACGCTCCTCCTATACAAAAAGCCGGATATCTCCAGCAGATATTTCTTTTATTCCCTGCTTCCCTTGCGATATCGTTCCTGATCGAGAAAGAACATCGTAAAGGTTGCCCGTGACAGCAAAACATCTTCGTCATTGAAAATAAAAACCTCGTAAACTCCGGTCGTTCTGCCGGCTGATATTTTCTGTGCGATTCCGATCAGCTTGCCGCCTCTTCCCGGCTTGATATAATTGATCGTACCGGACAAGGTAACGCTGTCCCGACCCGAGGTAAAGCTCGCTGCCCCGGCTGCGGTATCTGCGAGAGAATAGAGTGCACCACCGTGTACAAAGCCATGTACATTCAAAATCTGTTCATCAATGATCATCTCAACCTTCGCATAGCCTTCCTTCACCTCCACGACCTGCATATCGTTGCTTTGCAGATATTGAGAAGAGGAATTCAGGCGCTTCTTTAATTCATCCATTGTTTCCATGGGAAAGTCTCCTTTTTTACATAATACAATACCTTCTGTATGCTCATCATTATACCACGATGACCTGAAAAAGCGCAGCTATTTACAAGTCCGATAACAAAAAAAACAGATGTTACTGAGTTATTTTTAAAAACAAGCAAAGCATACAGCAGGAAGCGCATGATTCATTATTGGAGAAGAAAATCCAATCATGCTCTATATACATGACAGTGCATCTGTTTTCGTCTTGCAGCGCCATGATCCGTGCGGTTACCTTCGGCATTTCATGTATCCGCATGCATTTCACCGAAAGGCATCTTCCTGCTGTTTTGAGAACAGCGAATTCCATCTCTGATTTTATTGTACCCTCTTCGCAGATCTCCGCCTTATGCGAAGTCTATTGACATCCGGAAAAATATCTGATAGTGTCTTACTGACAGGAGGTGATCCTATGCTGACAAAAGAGCGCTTCTTTCGCATTCTGGAGCTACTCGATCATAAATCGTTCATTACAATACAGGAGCTGATGGAGGTTTTAAACGCAAGCAAATCCACAGTCAACCGCGATCTGATTGAGCTGGAAAAGCAGGGATTGATTCAACGGGAGCGCGGCGGTGCTATAAAAAAAGAAATGCCTGCGACACTCAGCAGTTATCGGGAGCTGCCCGTTATGGATAAAGAACATATTCACAGTGCGGAAAAGGATATGATCTGCGCACAGGCAGCCGCTATCGTAAAGGACGGGGATTGTGTGTATGTGGATTCCGGTACGACCCCCAGCTATCTGATTCCATATATTGCAGGTAAAAACATCAAGCTTGTCACCTCCAGCATTTATGCATTACGCAAGCTGCCTGCCTCCTTTCCCGGCGAGCTTTTTCTGATTGGCGGAAAATACGACATGCGTTATGATATGAGTGTCGGTTACCTTACAACCGAGCATATACGTAAATTCCATTTTGACCATGCCTTCTTCAGTGCAAGCGGTGTTGAGCTGGATTCTCAGGAGGTTCTGGCTATTGATTTCACGATAAGTGAAGTGAAAAGCACGGTGCTGCAGCGCTCTCGCTCCTCCCATCTTCTGATTGACGATTCCAAGCTTTCCATACGGGCACTTTGTACATGGGCTGTGCTGTCTGATTTTCAGGATGTATACATCAATGCCTTTGAGGCCATGCGGGAAATGGAGCTGCCGCAGCATTTCATCATTTGTAAATAGAACTCATTGCAGTTCTTTTTTTTTACGCTGTCATACAGTGGTAAAACAGCTGCGGCACGACTGCTTTCACAATGTCTAACACCCTTGCAGCTGCTGCATAGTATACGCTAAAGGGGGAATGACGATGCATGTACTATCTGCCCTGCTGTTTGCCGTATCTGCGAATATCGACTGTCTTGCCATAGGTCTGTCCTATGGCATCCAGTCTGTAAAAATCGATGCCCGAAGCAATTTGATCATTGCGGTGATATCCACTGCGGGTACCCTGATCTCCATGCTTGCAGGAAAACCGCTGGCAGCACTCTGCTCAGCGGATACTGCCAACCGGATCGGAGCTGTCCTGCTGATGCTGATCGGCTGTTGGATTCTGTTTCAAAATCACAGGACACAGCAGAAAAGTCTGAAGGCATATGACCGTGATGCATCCAGCAGAATCGACCAGAAGGAAGCGGTCGTTCTGGCATTTGCACTGACGATCAATAACATGGGACTGGGGATATCCGGAAGCATCACCGGACTGCCGATTCCTGTAACCTGCCTGTTTACCTTTCTATGCTCGCTGCTGTTTATCGCTGTATCGCAGGTCGCAGGAAAAAGCTGCATAGCTTATTTTATTCATAAATATGCAAGAGATACAGCTGCGTGGATGATTATTCTGCTGGGAATTCTGGAATGCTGTATATAAAAAAGCCTGCGGGGTATCAGGGTTCTTACTTCAGGGTGTTTGCAAAAGGGAGAATGCAACCCTATTGATAAATACAATAGGGTTAAATCCTCCTGTTTTAAATTTACTCACCATCGCGTATGAATAAAATCAGCTTCGCATACTTTTTTTCATTATGAATGACAGCAGTGCCAACGAAGCAAATGCGCCCAGATACCAGACTGCCAGCACACGCAGCTGCTGTAATGCTGTATGCAGCAGCTCCTCCATCTGCACATAGGATATCCGCACAAGCAAAGGAAGTACATAGCTGATACACAAAAACAGCAAGGCCGCAAACAGGCAGCTGAGCGCTGCATTTCGAAAAGCACGATACCTCCCTGATGCAGAAACCAGCATGCTTACAAAGGATACCAGCATAGCTCCGCACAGAAGCCGGATCGTATCATTTTGCATACCGAACTGCACAAGCCGCACAGCCAGAAGGGCGGGTACGCTGAGGGATGCTCGTGTATCCTCAGCCAGTGCAGACAGACGGGTGTTCAGGTGCAGCTGACGGGTTAGAATCTGAAGCAGCAGCTTTTGCTGGGAGGCAGTTAGATTTATATTCTGAAACAGTGCCGTTTGCTCCTTTGAAAGCAGATCTGAAAACTGTGCATCCAAATCCGGAAGCTGTGCTGTTTCATCCGCTACACATTGTATAAAGGCAAGTCCGGCAGTATCCAGAAAGGATGTCCAGTCCGATTGCTTCTGAAGATTCTCCTGCAGCGTATCAAGCTGCTGCAGGATGGACTGCTCCAGAAGAAAACAGCCAGGCACCTGTTCCAGCGCATCCTTAAGCGGCTCTTTGATATCCAGATGGGAAACGACAAGCGCACTCATTCCCTGTTCCTTCACCTGCCGCAGGGTCACAGCTCCTCCCAAAAGCAATGCAGTGCAGAGAAACAGCAGTGTGCTGACCCATAAAAGAAGTCTTCTCATCCTGTCACCTCCCGGCGTTTTTTCCTGCCAGCTCCTATTTCGACTACTTCCTTCAGCTTCGGATAGGCGTATAAAAGAAACCGTTGGTAGCCGCACTGTGTTTCATTCATAAAAACACTGCGCAGACGTTTGCAGTTTCCGTGGCACATCGGCTGAAATGGACAGGCAGCACACAGCTGCGGCTCTTCCCTGTATGCAAACGCCTTCGCGCGGCTGCAATCGCGTGCCGCAAGCAGATCGGTATCCAGAACATTGCCGCAGTGATATTCATCCAGTACATAAAAATCACAGGGATACAAAGAGCCGTCGCTTTCCACAACATACTGAAACTGACACTCTCCCAGCATTCCGCAGGTACCTGGTGTTTTTCCCTGCAGGAGCAGCAGCAGGTTATCAAACAGGGCAACGCTTTGATACTGCTTGTTTTCCACATCCTGTATCCAGAGATCAAAATAGCTGCGGTAAAACTGATAGAACAGCTCCGGTGTCAGTGAATATGCACTCTGTTTTTCCTGCAAAGGGGCAAGGCAGGGAATCAGCTGTACATGGGAAAAGCCGTGCTCCTTATAAAAGGCAAACAGCTTCTTCGGCTCCCTGGCCAGCTGCCTGCTTAAAACGCTCAGAATATTGAAGTCTACATGATGTCTGCGTAACAGCTGTATGGCACGCATCACGTCCGCATACGTACCGGCATCCTTGCGTTTTCGATACAAATCATGCTGCTTTCGCCATCCGTCCAGAGATACGCCGACAAGAACATTGTGCTTATGAAAAAAGGAGCACCATGCCGCATTCAGCAGACAGCCGTTGGTCTGAATGGCATACCGCACATTCTGCTTTGGCTGGCGAAGCTGTTTTACGGCATCCGCAAACTGCTCATAGAAGGGCAATCCGGCAAGCAGCGGCTCTCCGCCCTGAAAGGCGAAGGTGATATCGGCATCCGCATCCGCAGCTTGAAACACCTTTTCCAGCAATGCCACAGCTACCTCATTGCGCATACGCCCGTAGTTCGCACTGCTTCGATTTTCTGCAATATCCTTATAGAAGCAATAGGTGCAGTTCAGCTGACAGCCTGCGGATACCGGCTTGACCAGAAATGATAACGTCTTCATATGCATCCCTTCTTTCCACCGCTAAGTATAGCATGTCTTTATAGTATATCACAAGACAGCTGCTGCTTTCACCTTGAAGCAAAGCCATGAATTTCTGCTTCGGTTCTCACTTTCGGACGCTTCCTGCATGGTACGATACAGACTTTTCATCTGATATTTATGGATACGGTGATGTACATGTGCTGTATGAATCATTCAATCCGCCTGGACAGGATGAAAAATTCTTTCGAATACATCACGCTTTCCTACCTATCCGGCGGAATTTCTTTTTCGAACATTCACCGCTCTTTCGTTCTGACATGCATACGAAAGCATCAAAAAAAGATTCTTTACTGACAGTGTGCAAGATCAAAAAGGGGAATGCAATACCCCTGTAACCTATCAATGATATTTGAATACCCCCTTTTTCAAACACCTGAACGTAAGGAAACCTCACAAAAAAAGCATCCTGCTTCTTTGCATACGCCTTGAAGCACAATGCTTATTGTCTGTTATATACATCTCTTTTTTGATGCCTATGCCTCTTCGTCTTCAAACGGATAGCACATTCCCCACTGTCTGCGTACTTCATCCATCAGGGCTACTACATCACTGGATAGCTTCAGGGTGCTGTTGTTCGCTGTTGCGCTGACGGCAGCCTCCATATCCCGTAGCTCATATACCAGTGCATCACTGCGTGTTCCCGCATCCAGTGTTTCTGTCCAGCCATCTCTTGTATAGCGAATCTGAAGGCTGTCTGCTCTTGGATATTCACGGATTTCCAGATATCCCTCTTCTCCGGCAACAATACCTACCTTTGGCAGCTTGGCCCGCATGGTTAACGTAACCGTAGCCATTTCATCCAGTGAATTGCGCAGGATGATACCGCTCATTTCATCCACACCGGTTTCAAAGGGAATCATATTCGTGAGAACGGTATCCGGCTGTGCATGCAGAAACCAGCGCACAAAGGATAACGCATAGGTACCGATATCCAAAAGGGCTCCTCCGGCAAGCTGCGGGGAAAAGAATCTGTTCGTGACATCGTATTCCTTACAGCTCCCAAAATTAACCTGTATCATTTTCAGCTTACCGATTGCGCCCTGCTCAACCAGCTCTTTTGCTTTGGCAAACACCGGCATGTGAAAAATCGTCATTGCCTCCATCAGAATCAGCTGCTTCTTTTGTGCCAGTGCCATTGCTTCCTGCAGCTGTCTGTGGTTTACTGTGATTGCCTTTTCGCAAAGTACATGCTTGCCATGCTGCAAAGCGCGCATCATATAGTCATAATGATAGGTATGCGGTGTTGCGATATAAATGATATCCACCTGCTCATCTGCAAGCAGACTTTCAATATCATAACAGTGCTCAACCGTATATGCGCTTGCAAATGCCGTTACCTTCTCCATATGACGTCCAGCGACGGCATAAATCGTACCATGCTCTTTCATCAGCGCCTCGGCCATCTGCACGGCAATTGCACCCTGACCAAGAATACCCCAGTTCCATTTTTTCATATTCTCATCCCTTTCCTGTTCACATTTTAAATACCCGCAGCGTGCTGTGGAATACACGCAATCTGTTATTTCTTATCAGACACTGCCTTTTTTCAATAGCTCAAAGCCCTGATCGCTAACAACCAGAATTGCGGTGACCTCTCTTGTCAGCAGGGATGTATCAACAACCCCCGCAATGCTTTTCAATGCATGATTCAGTTTCTTCGGATCCCCGACCTTATCAAACCATACATCCGCCAGTACATTGCCATGATCACTCATTACAGCACCGTACTTTCCTTCCCCATGCTTACAGACAAAGCGGCCTTGCAGCTCCTCCACTCTGCGTTTCACATAGGCTGTTGCATCCTCCAAAAGCTCCATGACAACCGGTACATGAAACTGCAGGGTGTCTGAAAGCTTGCTTTCATCAATCAGCAGCATATATTCCTCTGCCATATTGGCAATCAGCTTCTCCCGGACATGAATTCCGCCTCCGCTTTTCAGCGCATAAAATTGACGGTCTGCTTCATCACAGCCGTCAAAGGCGATATCCACATGGGATATCTGGCGCAGCGGAAGAAGCGGCAGTCCCAGCTTTATACAAAGCGTTTCCGTTTCCAGAGACGGCGTTACGATTTGCACCTGCTTTCCGCTCTCCTTAACAAAGCGTGCAAGATGAGCAATCGTTGATCCCCCTCCCAAGCCGATTACCATGCCGTCCTGTATATATGCCAAGGCCTTTTGTGCACAACGTTTTTTCATAATGTTCTTATCTCCTTTTCCTGTATCTCAGGGCTTGTATCCCTCTGCCCTTAGCAGGCTTCCCGTTCCTTCAGCTGCACCAGCAGCTCTTCCACCGTTTTCCTGTCGGCAATTCCCTTGGAAAATGCACTGGCACTGCCACATGCTGTTCCATAACGCAGTGCCGCCGCATAGGATTGCTCACGCAAATAACCGTATAGAAAGCCCGCAACCATGGAATCACCGGCACCGACGGAATTAACAACCTTTCCCCTGCAGGCCGGTGCATGATAAACCTCCTGTGTTTCAGTGAGCAGTAAAGCTCCCTGCTCCGCCATGGATACCAGCACATTGCGTGCACCCATCGCCTGCAGCTCCTTCGCATAGACAAGCAGATCCTCCCTGCTGGAAAGCTCTACCTCAAACATTTCCGCAAGCTCCTTATGATTGGGCTTGATCAGAAACGGATGATAGACAAGCGTGGACATCAGTGCTTCCTGCCTTGCATCCACACATACACGGATGCCGCTCCCCTGCAGATGCTGCATGATATCCGCATAGATATCCTGTGGAATACTGCAGGGTACATTCCCGGACAGCACCAGAATATCATCCTTTTTCAATCGATCCAGCTTTTTTATAAGCTGCTCCAGATGCGTATAGCGAATCTGCGGTCCCTGTCCGTTGATTTCACTTTCCTCCTGCGCATGCACCTTTACGTTGATTCTCGTAAAGCCCTGCTCCACCTTCAGAAAATCCGGCTGAATGCCCATGGCCGCAACCCCCTGTTCCAGTGCATCCCCTGTAAAGCCTGCGATAAAGCCCAATGCACAGGATTTCATCCCAAGCTGTGCCAGCATACTGGATACATTGATTCCCTTTCCCCCGAAGATCAGATCCTCCGCCTTGGTGCGCATAATTTCACCGGCTGTCAGCTCGTTTACTTCAACCACATAGTCAATTGAAGGATTTAATGTCACTGTATAGATCATTCTTCTACCTCGATTATATCCGCTTCCTCCAGATATTCCTTCTCCACACCCTTGCCTGTGATGATCGTCGCATCACTGATATCTGCCGTCGTGATAGAGGTACAGGTTCCGAATTTACCGGAATCCGCAAGCACATAGCACTTCTGCGCATGCTTCATCGCCTCCATCTTGACATACGCCTCATTGGTATCCGGTGTTGTAAAGCCGCTGTCCACCGTTATACCGTTGGTTCCGAAAAATGCCTTGTTGAAATTGTATTTCTGCAGGGAGGAAACAGCGCCGAGACCTACCACCGCTTCCGTTTTGCTTTTCAGCTCACCGGCCAGCAGGAAGGTACGAAAGCCCTGCGCTGCCAGCCGTCTTCCATGCTCCAGTCCGTTTGTCACATAAATTGCTTCCTCTTCCTTCAGATATTCCACCATGTGCAGGGTTGTGCTCCCGGCATCGATATACACAAAGTCATGCGCCTGAATCAGCGATGCGGCATAGCGTGCAATCCGCTTTTTCTCTTCCACATGCTCCTCACTGCGCGCAGCCACCTCAGTTTCATATAACCCGTATTCCTTATGCAGCAGCGTTGCACCGCCATGTACCTTTTTCAGTTTTCCCATCTTATGCAGTGCCACCAGATCCCGCCGTATGGTGGATTCACTGATGGACAGTGCCTGTGTCAGTTCCAGAACCGTGACAGTTCTCTGCTTTTGCAGAATGGACAGAATTGCCGCAAAGCGTTCTTCAGCAAGCATCCTCATTCCTCCTCTTTGTTATAAGTATACGTTCTATAATCGCCATTGTCAATCACATTCAGTCAAATTATTGCAGGAATATTTGACCGATTATGAAAATATCTGCAGGTTTTCTTGTCTGTAGCCCGCAACAGACATTCGATAATCTCTGGTACATTTAGAAATATGACGCTGGAAAGGATAGACCGGGGCAGCATCCGCACTCAGTCGGTGTATAGGTAACGACAGAAAAAAGAAGCAATTCCCTATGCATGCCAGAGACTTTATTTCTTCATAATACAGCTTCTTCCATTCCCATAATCACACAAAACACATTGTATTCATCTATAAAGAAAGTACCTATAGCTTCAACCTGACCGCCAAAGTCAGACCTCTCTATAGGTACTTTTTTCATATTGCCTTTTTGGGAATGAGTCGAGAAGGAAAACGCAATCAACGCCTGTCGGTTGAGAGAATCTGCCTTACTTACATTTCCCACGATTATTTTCTGTTTTACGGATTACTCCTTGCTTATACCTTGGAAAGGATGAAGCGGCAGCTTCCCTTGATGGTCACCTTGCCCGTATTTGCACTGGCGAATACAGAATCTCCCTTGCGGATGCTCAGCATGGTATCATCACTTTCGATACTGCCCTCACCATCCACAATGACAAAGGACGCAAAGCTTTCCTCGTCCACCTTCACACTGCACTCTGTTTTCACATCATACACATAGGTTGTGAAATATTCGCAGGTAGCCATCATGGCACACTTGTAGGTACCGTAATCCTTCTCTTCACCAATCGGTTTGAAATCACTTTCCAGCGGTGTCAGATTGGAAACATCAATAGCCTTCTCAATGTGCAGCTCTCTCGGCTTTCCATCCTTACCTACGCGTCCGAAGTCATACACGCGATAGGTCGTATTGGAATTCTGCTGAATTTCACAAATTACGATTCCTTCACCGATTGCATGAATGGTTCCCGATTCAATGAAGAACACATCTCCCTTGTGTACCGGCACCTTCTTCAATACATCCAGAATGGTGTTGTCTTCAATGCGTGCCCGGAATTCATCCTTTGTAATTTCCTTATTCGTTCCATAATACAGACTGGCACCCTCTTCGGCATCCAGGATATACCACATCTCTGTTTTCCCATATTCCTTTTCCACACGCAGCGCATACTCATTGTCCGGGTGAACCTGTATGGACAGATTGCCTTTTGCATCGATAAATTTAATCAGAATCGGGAAAAATTCAAATGCGTTTCCTTTGGTGCCAAGTGCATCCTTTCCCAGCTTTTCCACATACTCACTCAGTGTCAGTCCCTTGTACTCTCCACTGTCCACAATACTCTGTCCGTCCTTGTGTGTGGATAACTCCCAGCTCTCCGCCACAATATCAAGATCGGTTTTCTTGTTGTAGTTTTCCTTTAATTTCGTTCCACCCCACAAATAATCCTTAAATGCAGGGAGCAGTCTTACCAATGCCATACTAAATTACCTCCAATTTCTTCAGGGCCTTATAAATCCCCTCTTCTTTTACGGTTCCGGTGACCATGCTTGCCACTGCGTCCAGTTTTGGATCATGCTTTCGCATCGCGACACCGTGCACCACACCAGCGAGCAGCTCTACATCGTTATCCCCATCTCCAAACGCGATCGTCGCGTCCATGGGAATGTGAAAATAATCGATAATCGCTCTGGCTCCTACCCCCTTGTGTATCGTCTTCTTTGCGATGTCAAAGGTATTGCAATTGCGGTGATAGGAACACAGATACGTTTTTTCCAGCTCTGCGCCGCTTGTTTCCAGCTGTTTTCGATTTGGGAATGTCAGTGTGATTTTTCCAATCCTGCCTCTGACATCCTCAAAGCCGCGGTATTTGACGAAGTTATCTTCCGGTATCTTAAAATTATCCATAAAATGCAGATATTCCGACTCTTTCAGATCCTTTACATAACAGAATTTCGTTCCCTCCAGTATATAATTGATAGATAAGCTATCCATATACTGAAGCAGAGACAGCAGTTCCTCATCAGAAAAAACATCGTTGTGGATTACCTTACCATGCACAGTTACATGCGCACCATTGCTTGTCACATAACCATCCAGATGCAGATCCTTCGCTCCGTTTGGAATATAGCTCAATGCTCTTCCGGTTGCCAGCACACACAGGTATCCCAAATCCTGCAGACGGCTGATCGCAGCTTTTGTCAACTGCGTAGGAACATAGATTTCATCTCTTTCATCTACCAGCGTTCCGTCATAATCGTACAATACGAGTCCTTTTACCATAATCATCCTCCGTACAGTTTAATTATAGGAGAAACAGGTTAGGATTGCAAACAGGAATCTCGACATTTCTGAAAGAAGAGGGGTTTGTTTGAGGGGAAACATGATGATCGCAGGACATGTTGTAAACTATGTTATATGAATGCTTTGTGTATGAAAACATTCGAATCTGTTTTCCTTACATTGTGACTGTTGCATAAGACTTAATGGATTTCGTATTCTAGACTGTCCCTCGTGAATTTACTAGACATTATAAAAAAATCCCTTACAATAAAGGTTGAATAGCTGGGAGGATTTATATGAACATAAAAGCAGTATTTTTTGACATTGACGGTACCTTTTACGACCATACGACCAATCGTGTGCTGCCATCCACAAAGGAAGCAGTACGAAAGCTGAAGGAACAGGGCATCAAGATCGCCCTATGCAGTGGAAGACCCCTGCAGCTGGCAGCTGAATTACCGGTATTCGATGAATTCTGCTGGGATGGATTCATCGGTGGGAGCGGTATTAGTGTGTATGATGAAAACAGAGAGCTGATTTGGGAAAATGCATTTACAGAAGACCAGCTGAAAAAGCTGTTTGCGATCGCAGAGAAGCACGAGCTCCCCTTGTATGTGAATGGGGAGAAAACCTTTCTGACAAGACCACTGCCTGCCAAGAAAGAATTTGTTCTGGATCTGTTTCATTTGGGCGTACCGGAAATACGAAGCTGGAATCATGAACGCGTGGATGTGCTGAGCATTTTTGAAAACCGTGATTATGACTTCCGTATGTTTCAAACGGTGGAAAACATCAGAATGCAGCCGTCCTGTGACTACATCATGGATATTTTGAAAAAAGATACCTGCAAGGCGACCGGCATCAAACAGCTGATGGCTTACTGGGGGCTGGAAAATGAAGCATATATGGCGTTTGGTGACAGTATGAATGACTGTGAAATGCTGCAGGAGGCTGCCGTTGGTGTTGCTATGGGGAATGCCATGGATGCCGTAAAGGCCTATGCCGATCATATCTGCGGCAGCAGCGATACACCTGCTATCCATGACACCCTGCAGGCTTACGGACTCATTCACTAAAACAGGAGGCACAGGCTATGAAAATAAACGCTGTATTTTTTGATATCGACGGTACATTTTTCGATCATGTGAGCGGTATGGTGCTTCCGGAAACACTGACAGCCGTAAAAAAGCTAAGAGAAAACGGCTATAAGGTCTGTTTGTGCAGCGGCCGTGCCAAGGAAATGGCAGAGCAGCTGGGTGTTTTACAAATGACTGCATGGGATGGCTATGTCGGCGGTGCCGGAGTAAGTGTCTACAACGAACGTATGGAGCTGATCAGCGAGCATGCCTTTACCAGAGAACAGACGGCACGTATATTTGAGCTTGGCAGGCAGTATGATATCTGTATTCAGTCGCATGGAACGTATGAATTCATGACGAAGCCGCTGAATCCGTATGCCCGGCAAACCTTTGCGGAATTTCACTGCGAGGTTCCCGAGGTACGGGACTGGCACGATGAGCCTCTGGTCGCCATCAGCGCATATGAGAAAAAAGGCTTTGACTGGAGTATGTTTGATGATATTGAAGGTATTGAGCTGCAGCATCCCAATGACACCTGCGTAGACTTCATGCAATGCGGCATCAATAAAGCGACCGGGATTCGGGAGCTGATGGATTTCTGGGGTTTTCCACATGATTCCTACATGGCGTTCGGTGATTCTTTGAACGATATGGAAATGATACAGGAGGCAGCGTATGGAATTGTTATGGGAAATGGAAAGGATGCCTTGAAGCCGTATGCTGATCTGGTCATCGGTCCCAGCAATGAGCCGGGAATTTATCATACCCTCAAGGAGCTGCACATGATTGATTAGGATGAGGGAACTGTATTTTCAATTCTACAATACGGATAGAAAATCTGTATTCAAAGACAATATATGAAGAAAATCAGAGCTGTCAATGAAGGCTCTGATTTTTGTTTTTTATCAAAGAGAGAAACATCTGTTACAGGGTCTGCATATACGTGGTAAAGCCAAGGATCAGCACATTGAAGAATCCATGGAGTATAGCAAATCGTGTAAATAGAGAAATGATCCGGCAGCTTGATAATAAGTGCTGTAAACACTCCTCCAATCAGGAAGCTGGTAATCAGCTGCAGCCTGCAGAAAAGTAACGATATGGAAAGCATTTTCCCTATTGAATACAGGTCTTTTTCATGCAGGATTCAAATACTTCCATCCTGCTGCAAATAGCGGCGGATGTCCTGAATCTGCCGTCTGGTGTCATAATACCCCATCCAGTACAGACTGCCCAGCTTCTCCAAATCCGGCTCCAGTCTTCCCACGGTAACCGGCTGTGAAGGTGCGATGACATAGATACGTTTTTGCTCCTGCAGAATTTCCAGCGCCTCGCATTGCCGATTATAATTGGCATCCATTTCCTCCAGCGCTTTGATAAATTTCGGGTATGGCTTGTAGATCGTCTTTTCCAATGGCAGCTTTCGGGTGATGCTGTCCATTTTCTTACGATAGGACAGCGGTCGCGTCCGCACGACGATAATTTTTTTATAGCCCTCCCGCAAAGCCCAGTCAAAGGGAATTTTATCACTGCAGCCTCCGTCCAGATACGGATAGCCCTCCATCCATACCATTTTGGAAATAAACGGCATAGAGGCTGATGCCTGCACCGCCTGAAAGATATCGCGGCAGTGATCCTTTTCAAAATATGCCGGCTCTGCTGTTTCACAGTTGGTCGCAACAGCAATAAAGCGGCGGTCAAATTGAAAAAAACGTTTCTTATCAAACGGGTATTCCTGATCTGCCTGATGAAAGGCAAATGCAAAGCCAATCAGACCTTCCCCGTTTTGCAGTGCTTTTCTTCCCACATACCGCTTGTCATGGCGGTATTTCAAATTCATGCGGATTGATCTGCCAATCTGACCGGATACGTAATTCAATCCATTCATGGCTCCTGCGGATACACCGATCGTACAGCGCAGATTGATGTTTTCCAGCATGAGAGCATCCAACACGCCCTCACCATACAGTCCGCGAAATGCACCGCCCTCCAGAACAATGCAGCCTTCCTGAACCATTGTGGATGCATTCCCGTGCGGCAGCTGATGAAAGCCGGAATATATTTTGTTCATTCCATCACCTCTCACATTCCAATAATGAAGCAACTGCGTATCATGGCATTGGCACGGCTCATGGTTACAGTCATTCATTTGTTGGAATTTTACGTAAGCAATACTAGCACAACTCTATCCCATAGTCAAACGATAGGAAATGAAAAACCGAAAGCATCATCACCTTCGGTTCATTTATAAAATAAATATCAAACAGAGAGCTTACAAAGCTGCCTTGTTTAATCGGAATACGGACACGAACATTTCATCATACAGGAGAATATGCTCTCCCATTCTTCCTGCGCTGACCACCTCATCACGCAGAATGCGAAGCCCCGGCTTTACTCTGATCATCAACTCTGTAATTTCCTCAATGGTCTTCTGTTTTTTGCTGTGAAAAACCAGCTCTTCTCTTCCGATTTCCAGAAAAGCCTGATATAGTTCTTCCGGATAATCGCCAAGCCAAACATTTGGATAGTGCATGAGCATATGCCATGCATCATCAATCTTGATTTCTTCTTCCATATCTCACTCTCCTTGCTATATTGTATTATAGAGTAGAGAAAATATACAGAAGAAGGCTAAGGTAAATTCTGGAATATGCTTATATACTTTGTCGCGCATTTCTCATAAATATAATTCTGTACAGCCGTTACTTATGTGTACAGAATTAGGAATAAATTAAATAAATGCAATTTTAATGGGATAAGCTCACAGTTCTGCCGCTGTCCCTGGGATAATACATGCGTCACATGGTTACCCGTTATATCCCTAGATAATGCAAGATAGCTTACAGCTTTTACATTCATGGACCAGTGCTTGTTTCATATTGAAATAGATACTCTTTATGTTTACTACCTGTGTATGCCGCTACTGGTCCATTATATCTTATATACAATTCTTCACCTTAATACTAATATCCCTGCTTTGATGGTTTCAACCTGCATCCGCAAGTACCACAGACTTTTTTAATTCCTGTTAAGCATTTAAACGGGGAGCTCATTCAATTCATACGCATAATTCAGCTTATCTTTTGTCCTGGATGAGCCTTGATTCTTATATCGTCCATAAATATAGCTTCTGATTTTTAAAATTCAAGGGAGATATTCGTCATTATTTAGCCTTAATTTTATGAAATACAGCCTATACGATACCAAAGAATGCTAATGCGATACTTAATGCAAATACACTAAGTAGAATCGTTGTTGTTTTTATTTTCTTTCCCAATAAGAAGTACATAATACCGAACATTGCCAAAGGTAATAAGCCTGGCATAATCTGATCAAGATAAGTCTGAAGCGGCTGTGCAAATTTACCACTACCTACCATTATTGGAAGTTGAAAGCTTATCAGTGAAGCTGTCATACATCCGATAACCATCAGACCTACAGCAGAAGCAATATAAGTAACATTATCCATGATACCTGAATTCAAAAACTGTTTAAAGAAATTAGTACCTAACTCATATCCTTTAAACAAGCATATATATCTTAAAGGAATGGTTGGTATATTAACGATTAGAAGGAATAATAATGGACCCAGAATACTGCCATTAGCAGAGAAAGAAATAGCAATACCTGCAGCGATGATACGTAAGGTTCCCCAGATCAAAGAATCACCGATACCTGCTATAGGACCCATCAAGGAGGCTCGAACAGCACTGATCGAGGTTTCATCAAAGTCAGGGTTATTTGCATTTTCTTCTTCCATGGCTGTTAGAATTCCATATAATAATGTTGATAAATGTGGAGTAATCGCCATAAATTCCACATGTCTCTGTAATGCGCGGGCACGTTTTTCCGGATCATCCGCATACAGTTTCCCTACAACTCTTGACATCGTATAGGCAGACCCTAAGTTTTGCTGTCGCTCAAAATTCCAGACAGCATCCTGTCTCCAAGACCTCCAGAAAACTCCCATCAAATCTTTTCGATCTAATTTTTTAACATCACTAGAATTCGTTTTCATCACTTAATACCTCCTCTGAAATCTTATTATTATTTGTTTGTTTAATCGTCAAAATAACACCTACAATAACACATGCCATCAATGCTACGCCGAATACCGGTATTTCCAGATATGCCGATAACAGGAAGCCACCAAAGAAGAAAGCAGCGACATCTTTACTGATAATCATTCTAACTAACATGGCGAACCCGATTGCAGGAATAATGCCCGTAGCAATCTCCAATCCATGATTTATGAATGGCGGAATAGCAGCCACGATATCTTTAATTAACGGAGCACCTAAGTAGTAAGAAACAGCTATAATTGCAGATAAGGAAACAATTTCAAAAATCCATCCAATCGTCTCTGTTCTTTCAACACCGCGAGCATCTCCTGCAGCAGCACATTTATCTGCATGACCACAGAATACAGGGGAAGTAATAAGCACTCTGAGTCCAGTTTTAATCATCAGTACCAAAGTAGCAACCGGCACTGCTAAAGCCACCGCAGCACTTGGTTCTCCACCACTGTTAATAACGAAGCTTGTCCCAATAATAGCACCTGATACCATTTCCGGAGGACAGCTTGCTCCTACCGGGAATGCTCCCAACCAGATAAGCTCCAAGGTAGCTCCTGTCATGATTCCAGTTCTGATATCCCCCAAAACCAAACCAACTAGCGGAGCCATAACGATCGGCCTGTTCCACATGGTACTGCCCACTCCATCATGAGCGAAGCCAAAAGCAGCTACCAATGTAATCAATAATGTTTGTACTAATAAATCCATCTTTTCTTACCCTTTCCTTTCATTAAATAAGTGTCATTACATCTTGCTTTGAATCATCCGGAACCATACGAACTTCCAACTCAATACCTTTATCATTCAGTTTTTTCAGCAATTCAATCTCTTCATCATTGACAGAAAGTGCTTTGGAAATCTGACGTTTTCCTGCTTCATTTTTAATGCCGCCCAGATTGATTGAAGTAATTTTGTCATAACCAAAAGCTAATCTGGATACATCTTCAATGTTTTCACAAAGTATCATTAGATTATATTTGTCTGTAACTCCGGCATTTAATGCTTTGATAGAGTCATCTATGCTTTTCATGACCAATTTCACGCCATTAGGCTTTGACAATCTTAAAGCTGTCATTCTTAATTCATCTTTAACAACAGCATCACTGGCAATTAAAATGCAGTCAGTACTGATACTTTTTGTCCAGGTAAACACAACCTGTCCATGTAATAATCTATGGTCTACACGAACTAATACAATCATATCTTATTCTCCCTTTACTAAAGCATCTCTTACAGCAATCAATTTCTGTACATTCTTTTCATCGACAGTTCCTGTCGCAATATGAGTATCTTTGACCCAGCTTCCAACAATACCGCCATCTGCTACTGCAAATTGCTTGGTACAGTTTTCAGCTGTCAAGCCGGCACCTACGATTAACGGGAAATCGCCGATAATATCTCTGAATTCCTGAATTTTTTTCATGCTGGTTTCCTGACCGGTTTCATCCTGTGAAACCGCAATTGCATCACAGCGTGTCATAGCAGTTTTCAAATCTTCTTCCAGGCTTTTTCCGGATAAGTATGGTGTATGTTTAAAACGAACACCGCCGATGATATATCCGGGATATCTTGAACGATATAATTTGATGAATTCTGCAAAGCTGATGTCTTCACGCTCAATTAAATTACCTGCAATAGCATCAATCTGCACAAAGTGTGCTTCATATTTAATAGCTAATTCAAATGTCAAAGTGTTCTGGTATAAGCAATTAACTCCATAAATGTGATCTTTGTAGTTTTCCTGAAGATATTCTAAAACCGGAATCATATGATGATAGGTTCCAAAATAGTTTTCTACTAATACCGCATCAGCACCATTGTTGTAATACGTATCGATTTCCTGCTTAGCTATTTCAAATACTTCTTCATCTGTATTTCCTTTAAGATGTAACATTCCGATAATAGGTTTTTTCCAATTAAAAGCTTCTAAAAAATTTTTATTCATTTTATTTGTCCTCCTTTTAAAGTTCTTTTATGTTGCTACATGTGTTATTACAGAATAATAAGTTTAACATCCTTTACAATGATATTTAGGCAACTATCTTGTAAAGCTTCACAATTATCCCGTAGCCAGAAATTCTTTTTTCATGTCTCTCTCTCCTTCCTTTCCTAAAAATCTTCTTCTTCCTGTTTATCTATGCTCTTTCTACAGGTGATTCCTGTTTTAGCCTCATCCATAATATGTGCCATACGCTTCTCACTGACATCATCATGATCGCCCAGCAATACACTCAGCACCAGATTCAAATTCATACCCGACAGAACCGTTACATCGCCAAAGGCTGTCAGCTGCGATAAAGCCGTATGCACACTGCCTCCCAGAATATCAGCCAGTATGATCCATGCATCCCTGCTGTTTTCTATCTTCAAACGAAGCTGATCTGCATAATCCTGCGGATTCTGACCCGGATACAGGCAGAACACTTCCACACCCTTTGTAAGATCACCAATGATCATGGATGCGGAATGCAGCATACCCTTTGCCAGCTCACCATGTGATGCCAGAATTATGTTTGCCATATCTCTCATCTCCCTTCACTTTCTTACGTAGCAAAAAGCGTGCCAACTTAGCCTGCTCCATATAAAAAAACAAAATAACTGCTGCTTTCTGCAATTTTTCTTTCCAATCTCCCCTATAAGCTCTCTCAATATGATTCTTTTTGTGAGCTATAGCACATGAGTTTCTTTTCAAAATGTATATGTATCGACGCTATCCCGCTTTTTATCGACGCTAATCCAACAGGGAAGTGCTGTTATATAAAAAAACTCCATCATGCACACACTTTCCACCCCGGATACTGCAAACGCTCGATACCGATCGTGCATGTGAGTACCGTCTTTGCTTCTGTGAAATATGCACATAAGCAGCTTCTCCTACATTTCATTATTTATAAATCGAAAGCCGTCGTATAAAGAGTGCTTTTTATGTCATGCTTTCCTGTATTATCAGGCTACTATGCGCTCTGGCTTTCGAATATCATCCTATATATAAAATGAAAGCCTTTAACACAGGGTATTCCTCCCGATATAAAGGCTTTCAATAACCGTCATCATGTTCCACATAATTGAATATATACCCGATTTCCTCAACCGGAATTTCCACACCGTAATACTCCTCCACGACACTGAATGCATGCTTCACACACTGAATGAAGGCAGCTTCCTGCTGTGCAAAATCCTCGATATCTGTAAAAATATCAATTTCTCTTCTTGTCACTAGGCGTTCAATCAGACAGCATATATGCACATACAGTCCGAAGCAGGTATTGTTGGTAAAGCGCAGTCCCAGCTCCAGCTGCAGCTTGTCAATCGCATCCGCAACATGCTCCAGAAGCTTGTTTGGATTGAGAATCGTCAGATTGTTCATAATATTTGATAAAGAAAAATTCTTCAGTATGTTTTGCTGGAAGGTCTTCATCTCCTCCTCCCGCATATAGTCCCGGAAATAGATGTTCAATGCATCCATTGTATCATTGATAATCAGGTCCTCAATCGGAATGAAACGGATTCCCTCAATATTGGGATTCAGCGTGCCTACAATGCAGATAACCTCATACGTGTCGAAAAAGGCGTCGTGCATCTGCTTCTCCAGCAAAGTATTATAATCATAGGTCAAAACCTGAATCGGAAAGTTATGCGGCAGGGAATCCGTCAGAATTGTTTTCAGCTTCTCTGCCGTACCGATCCCGCTGGCACAGGAGCATAAAATCACCTGCTCCTTTCTGCGATGCTCTACGATATGATAATGATATGCACTGTAGGTCTGCACGGCATCAAATATCTCCTGCATGCCGGTTCCCTGAATCATACCGTTTCCAACCTCAAGTGCCAGCTTGGTTGTCACATTGTTCATAATACCGATATTGGCATTCTGATTTTCTATCCCCTTATACAGGTCCTCCAAAGAGCCCATGTCCACCAATAGAAACAGTTCCTCAAAACGACCGATTTTGCTAAGATATCGGTTCAGACGCTCAATGATTTCCTGTGTCGTGACATGCAACGGCATATCGATGGAATCAAAGACATAACGCCCCAGAAATTTGTTCACGGCATCCGCAAGAGAACTGGCGGTAGAAAAGCCATGTGCGATGATGATACCGATCCGCTTGTTCAAATCCTGCATACGATTCAGCAGCTTCAGGTGCAGACACAAAATCACCGAAATCATATCCTCAAATTTCAAATCCAGGTTATTTTCAAGATGCTCACGGATTTCCCCGGCAATCGCATATTCTCTGGCAAGCTTCTGCTTCAGAAATTTCTGCAGGGCTGCCATCTGCTTGCGATTCGCCTCCTGCCAGTTGCCAAGCTCCAGTGTATTCTGCATACAATCCGCAATACATGCCGTAATGGCGATCAGGTCATTGTTCACATACTTGAAGCCATAGCGCAGAGACAGCATATCGAAGATATTCGAAACAATCCCCTGAACATACTCATTTCCCGATAATGCTGCACTGCTTCGCAGCATCGTGGCCTCCTGATAAGAATGCATCGCTTTCCCTGCTTCATCAAGACAGACAGGAAACTCATGCGGGGCCTGAAATGCCGCAAGGATATGCTCCAGCAGCTGAATGATGGGGCGCTCCTTCAATACAAAGCTTTTCAGTTCATGAACAGGAATCATACGCTGACTTTCTCTGGACACCGATTTCCCGCTATCCTTTCTTTCCCGCAGCTTCTCCGGAAGATTGAACGCACGGATTTCCAGAATACTGCTTTTTTGATCAGATGCAAATATTGCATTTACACAGCTTGCCTGTATCGCATTCTTTAATTCTCCGATGTTCCCTTCGCATTCACAGCTTAACAGCAGACGGTATACAAGCGATGATATATGAATCGACTTATGAATACGCTTTTCCTCATCCTGAAATATGGAATGAATCAGCTGCAGCCGCTCGTGAGAGCCGCGCTCCGCAAGGGATGGGACAGTGACAATCATTGGAATCCTTCGCAGCAGTGTTTTTAAAAGGACCTCCTGCGGCTTCTCCGTAGTCGCAAATATCAGACGGACACTGGATGTATACCATTTTTCATTATCGCCAACCATATGATAGATGCCTTTATCCATAAACAGAAACAGCTTTTCCTGGCATTCCGCCTTCAGACAATGCACCTCATCCAAAAACAGAACACCGCCCTCTGCCAGCTTGATCAAACCGGGATTATCCCTGTCAGCTCCGGTAAACGCCCCTTTTTTGTGACCAAACAGGTTGGCAGTCAGCAGCTCCGGATTGTTCGCATATTCACTGCAGTTTACAATCAGAAAATTTCTATCCTCCGCTATCAGTCCCTGATTTATTGCATACTCATACATAAGCTGCGCCAGAAAGCTTTTTCCGGTTCCTGTCGGTCCATACAGCAGAAGTGGAAGACCGGAGGGCGGATAGGATATCGTCGCCTTACACTGATTTACCAGCGAAGCCAGACTTTCATCATAGCCAATCAGCTTCTCAAAATCCTGCGGCTGATGCGGCTGCAGCGCTTTTTGAAATTCCTCAAGGGAAATGAATTCACGCTGATGCAGTGAAACACCATACATATCCTCTATCGTATCCCCGTCATAAAAAACGACCGGTCTGGTATTGATTTTAAGCAGACGTCCTTCGGCAAACAGCTGATTGAGATACTGTGAAACCATATTGCGGCTCAGCTGCAGCTGTTCACTGATATACAGCGAGTTCCCCTGATCGCTCAATTCAAGCTTTGTAGCCTCCACCACATAGGCATATACCTTTTCCAACATACTGTTACCGACTCCCTTTCCTTATGATAAGTGTATAGGGCAAAGATTTGAAAGTCAATGTGGAAACTTATGGAAACGTGCAAATGTTGGCACGCTTTTTGCTAGGTTATAAAAAAGAGTGATAGAGGTGATGATATGACACAATTCCTGCAGCAGAATCAGACCATGAAGCAGACACACATCCTGACACACAAGAATCAGCAGGCATTAAAGATTTTGAAGATGGACAGCCGGGAATTGCTGGAGCTGATTTCCGAATGTGTACAGCAGAATCCGTTTCTTGATTTCCATCCCAGTGCACAGGGTGACGATTATCTTTTGCAAAATGCGATACAACGACCGTCCTTACAGGAGGATCTGTATATGCAGCTGCACACGCTGCGTGAGCCCTATGATGAAGCTATCTGCGCCTATCTGATTGAATCGCTGGATGAACACGGCTTTTTAAGCGGCTCTGTTTCCACATATTGTGAGGACCTGCAAATTGATGAGGAGACATTGCTGAGTCAGCTTCGCATCCTGCAGAGTTTTGAGCCCTGTGGAATTGCGGCACGCAGTATTCGCGAAGCCCTGATTCTGCAATGCAGGAAAACCCGTAATACCATGGGAGAACAAATCCTTTCAGAATATGCACAGGAGCTTGCTGAGGGTGATTTAGCGGCAATCGCAGGAGGGATGCAGCTGAGCGTCAGGGAGGTAAAGGAGGTCATTGCTTCCCTGCGCACCTGTAATCCGGATCCCTGTGCAGCGTACGCAAAAGAACACGTGGAGACGATATTGCCAGAGGTAGAAAACTGTGTACAGGACCAGCAGCTTCAAATCGTACCCATGCGCTATGGCGCTACGCATGTGCAGGAGCAGTATGTGCAGGCAATCGAACAAAATGAGCAGGTGAAAGCCTATTTCCGTGAGGCGAATCTGCTGTTTGAAACGCTGAATCGCAGAAATGCCACGCTGTTACTGATCATGAATGAGCTTGTTAGCATACAGAAGCATCATTTTCTGTTTGGGGATGAGCTGCAATCCTGCACGCTGCAGCAACTGGCAGATCAACTCGGTCTGCATGTTTCAACCGTATCACGAGCCTTACAGCACAAATACTACCTTTTTCACGGGGAATGCTATCCCATCCGCAGCCTGCTGCGTACAGCCACTGCACAGGGTGACAGCAGTGATGCGGTACAGCGGGCAATCACAGAAATCCTGCGCCATGAGGATCCCTCACATCCGTTCTCCGATCAGCAGCTCGTCATCAAGCTGAGGACGATGGATATCAGCGTATCACGCAGGACCGTCACCAAATATCGTAAGCTTCTGCATATTCCAAGCAGTACACACAGAAAGCATACATAAAAAAAGAAAAAGCGGCAACACTTTACAGCAGAGGTGTCGCTATGAAAAAAACAAATACAGGCCATGCACAGGAGCAGCCTTTGAACTGCTGTGTCATGACCATGGGAATCAAGCATGCAGAACAGCTTGTGCTGCTGTTTGGAAAAACGCGGGTGATGCAGCTTATGAATCAGCTTTCTGAACAGGCACAGCACCTGCTTCCCAAAAGAGCGCAGATTGCACAGCTTTTAGATTACCGTCTGCTTTTTCTGCTGCCGTCCTATACACGACTGGATGCGCTGCGTCTGGTATATGATCTGGATGACTGCTGTGATGCAATCGCGCAGCAGCTGTATGCGGCACGGCTTGCTTTATCGTTCGGCATCTGCCTGCCGTATACCTCGGATACCCTGGAGGATGCAATACAGTGTGCGGAATACTGCCGCCTTCATGATCGGGACTGCGAGCGGTTTTCCACATCCTATGCCTTTTATTCCAGACAGGCCAAGGAACAGCTGCATCACCGCTACCAGCTGGAACAAAAAATTCTAAACGCCCTGCACCGACAGGAATTCGAGCTGTTTCTACAGCCGAAAGTCAATACAAAGACCCGGCAGGTCGTTGGTGCAGAGGCACTGCTTCGCTGGATTCATAACGGCGTCTGTATACCCCTGCAGGATTTTCTTCCTGTCGCAGATCAGAATACCTGCATCCGACTGCTGGACACCTATATGTTTGAACGCGTCTGTCAGCTTCTTGCACAGCGCCATGCACAGGGACAGCCGCTCCTTCCTATCAGTATTAACGTATCCAAAGCTTCCTTTGAGGACGGACACTACTATCTTGGAGAAATCCTCGATATCTGTAAACGCTATGGTGTTGATCCTTCCTTGCTGGAGCTGGAGCTGCATGAGGATATTCCCTTCGAACATAAAGAGCAGGTACAGATGTTTGTGCAGAGACTGAAGGGGGCGGGACTGCGTTGTTCCCTCGATGATTTTGGAAGCTCCTGCTGCAACCTGCATGTCCTGAGCTGGATCGATGTGGATATGGTAAAGCTGGATCATTCCTTTTTTGCCGGTCCATGGAACAGCCGCCAGCAGATACTCTTACAGCACATCATCTCTATGCTGCACAGGCTTCACATCCCCATACTTGCGGAAGGTGTGGAAACACAGGAGCAGGTACAGTTTCTCACAGACCTGCACTGCACGCTGATTCAGGGCTTTTATTACTCCCCACCGATTCCTGTTCATCAATTCTTCCAAGAAAATGAAATCATCGAGTAATTCACTACTGAAAGCCCATTCTGGCAATACGCAATGATCCAAAGAACGAAACGGCATCGATTCATGCTATCACATATACAGAGTTGCACATATAAGTATTGTCAGGCGATATCACGGTTTATCCATTTAGACATAGAAATGTAAAAAGGAAGCACCTGTCTGCCGCTAATGCGTACAGACCCTGCTTCCTTTTGTCTAATCGAAATGCATTCAACTCTTACTTGTCAGAATGCTGACCTGTATGTATCCCTGCTTACAGCTTGTGCAGCTGTTCCCCGATAATCCTCCAGGCAGTCTCATTATCCTTTGCAAAGGTTTCGGCATTCGCATGAAAATTCACCGGCATACTTCCCATATACGCCGTAAAGCCGAGACGCTGATACATGGAAATTGCTACATAGCTGTTCGTCTGTGTCGTCAGATACAGAGGATGCTCACAATGCAGACTGCTGTACAGCTGAATCGTTTTCAGCATCAATGACTTCGCAAGTCCCTTTCTCTGATGCCGTTCATCAACACCAACCCAGTGCACCCGCATACGGCGCTCACCGAAATGATATCCCTCCCAGACGGAGGATGTACCTGCAAGCTGTCCGTTTTCATCAACCACCAGAATCATATTCTGCTGAAGCTCCTTTGGTTGAGCTTCGAAGGTTTCTTCAAAATAACGTCTGCCCGCCTCCATGCTATCCAGCTGACCAAGCGATACATGCAATGCAATCCAGGCCTCCTTATAGGAAGGCTCATAGGGGTGAAAGGAATACCCCTGTGCCAGTGGGATATCCGTGATCACCGGTGGCTGTGTCAATACCATCAGCACCGGATAATAGGGAATACGCTTATCTAAGGTTGTCATAGGTTCCTCCATTCTCATACGCTGCATGCGTACGATTCTCGCATGTATAGCGTTATGCATTGACTGCTTTACAAATTATCATCCCTTATCCTGAAAAAAGGATGCGAAGCAATCGCACCCTTATCCAAGCTCAATAGAGTAGGAATAACGCTCTCCCGGATAATAGGAAATCGTATACTCCAGAACGTTGCCTTCATGATCATAGGATACACGTTCTCTAATTAGCAGCGGATCGCCTTTTTTAATATCCAGCTTCTCCGCTTCTTCTTTTCGGGCCGTTATCGCCTTGAAATTCTCACGCGTTTTCACCGGCTTGCGGATATTCAGCTCATCCAGCAGCGCATACATGCTCCCTGTATATTTTTCATCCTCCAGCGGCAGATTTCTGTCTCTGGAAAAATAACTGACAAAATACACAATCGGCACATCATCCCCGGTCCGCACACGATCCAGCCGATACACCAGATCACCCTTTTTGCATCCGAAGATATCCGCCACATGCCGGTCTGCCTTTACAAGCTCGATATGTGCCCAGCGTGTCCCCGGCTGTATACCGCGCTCCAGCATTTCATTTGTGAAGCTTTTGATACCTGCAAGCTGCTCTTCAATTTTATTTTGAAACAGAACTCTGGTTCCCTTGCCGCGGGCACGCTCAACGAGCCCTTCACTCTCCAGCTGTGCGATTGCCTGACGCGCAGTAATTCTGGATACATGAAAGATTTCCTGCAGCTGTGCTTCACTCGGTAAGGAATCACCAGGTGCATATTCCTTTGATAAAATCTTATCCTTGATGATCTTCTTTATCTGTATATATAACGGAACGGCTCCCTTGCCAAAATCCAGCTTTTCCATGAAGTCACCTCCATGTAACTATTATATCATGTATGCGTATATTTTAGGAGTTATTTCTTACGTAAGCCTTCATAATTCCGATTTTGCTGCCGACAGACTCTCCATAAGGACGAATCGTATATTTACCGGTGCTTGCCGGAACAATGAAGGTTTCCGCATAATGGACAACAAACGGTTCGAATTTTCCTTCTTCACTTTCCACAACAGCTTCTCTTCCTTCCACAAGATTCAGCATGTTGACGGTACCGGCGGTATCATGATGGGTGATGGTTTCTGTCCAGTATCTTCTTGTTTCGATGAATTCCAGCTCATGCAGACCTGTGTGTTCTTCCACATAGTCCTCTGTGCGTTTCACCTCATGAATTGCATTTACAAGGTTTTCCTCACACCATTTTGTCGTACGGTCCCACTGAATAACCTCTTTACCATGCTCCACATGTACCGGTCTCGGGCGGCCATCCAGACCAACGCGTCCCCAGTCCCACAGCTTGAAGGTAAAGATATACGGAGTTGCACTGATTTCCAGCACCATCGCCTCACTACCGGAGCAGTGGCAGGTACCGGCAGGAATCAGGAAGTGGTCATGCTTCTTCGCAGGGAACTTATTGATGTATTTCTCTGCATCAAATTCAATTTCCCCTTTGTTTGCACGGCGTAAATCCTCAATCATCTGCTTTTGATCCACACCGTCCTTCAGACCCAGATATACACAGGCACCCTCTCCGGCATCCAGCATATAGTAGCTTTCATCCTGTGTATACTGCATACCGAACTGCTTTTTGATATATTCTGTCAGCGGATGTACCTGCAGACTCAGATTCTGTCCGCCCATGGTGTCCAGGAAGTCAAAACGGATCGGGAATTCCGCACCGAAGCGTGCATAAACCTGATCACCAAGCAGCGGCTTTGGCTGATACAGCACCAGATCCATTGCCGGAATCTCCACGACAGCATCCGCAAATTCCAGATACAGGGAGTTTTCCTCCGGTACACCGTCAAAGCTCCATGCGAAATTGGATTTTTCACGGTCAAGATTACAGACCTCCTTCATCCACTGTCCACCCCATACACCCGGGTCGAAATACGGAACGGTACGGAACGGCTGCTGTGCAATCTGCTTCAATGCATCGCGCAGCGCAGTACCAGGAATCATTTTCGGATCATTTGCCTTATTGGTATCAATCAGCCAGTCGATATCCTCAAACACTGACATCTTGTGCTTATCGGCAATCCGCCATTCAATGAAGAATCCGCGCTTATTCTTACGCAGCGGGTCTTCGTCATAATTGCTGCACTTATAATTTCCCATACCCGCACGATAACGCATCTGAATTTCCCAGCGTGCCATATCGAAATACACCAGCTTATCGCCAGGATGTACCAGTGATGCTCCAAAGCCGTACACGATTACGAGACCATCGGCTTTTTCCACCTGCTGTTTCGCGGCCTCCAGCTTCTCCATATCAATAAAATCAGAAACCTCTCCATAATACATCTTGCCGAATACGCGGTCATCGGTAAGGATATACTTCAGCTGCTCTGTAATTGTTTTTTCTTCCTTGAATACATCAATCATATTGATCAGCTCGGATGGCTCCAGCTTTTTCAGCTCCGTAAGGATTTCCTCATCCCGCACCCCCGGATACACATCACATGTGATGACATACTTTCCGGATGGGATTTCCTTTTTCAACGTATCCAGAATATTGTTGTAGCCGACAACAGCAGCGTGCTCATGTCCTTTGATTTTTGTTGATGGAAATTTGTTGTAATTGCTTTTCATCTCTAGTCCTCTACTTTCTCAAAACGAAGGGTTCCTTCTTCTTTATATACACGATATCCAAACGGCTGACGTTCAACTGCGGCATAATCATGGCCTGCATCACATGGCCAGCAGGCACCGATTTTCATCGGCTCCTCACCGGTATTGATCAGCCGATGTGCAAGATGTCCGTCAATATGGTGAAGAGAGCCGGGATAGGTTTTTTCTGCCCAGGTTGTCCCATCCTCATCCATCAGCATCAGCAATCCTTCTCCGGCAATGCAGAAATAAAATTCCACACATTCCCGGTTTTCATGCCAGTGTCCGCGGGTCATATTGCATTCGCCGTTTACCAGTACGGGATACAATACAGTCAGCCCCCAGTTCAGATTGCCTGCGCGTTTGTCATCCCCCTGTGTATAGTGATAAACCTCATACATCAGCGTATCATCCGCAAGTGCAGATTCTGTACGATAGAAGCCTTTCGCATCCTGATACAGCTTGACGGAGGTGTTTACCTCACTGCCTCTGATTACATCCTGAAAATCATGAATGACTTTTGGTTCAATGACGTTCATTTATGAAATTCCTCCCATTCCTTTTCCTTCAGCTGCGGTCTTGATACAAACAGAAAGCGATCCGGGTCTTCAATAAACTGCGTATAGATCGGCTTGCCCGGCTCCAGATCAAATTGCGGATAGTCGTGTGCAGCTATCACGTGCAGCTTTGCATTTTTGTAGGCAGGATTTATTTCCCAGGTAATATTACCAGCCTCTACGACCGGAAAATAGGCAATTCCATGATGGGCACGCACTTCCTCATAATCAAAGCCGAAATCCCGAACACACCATGCACCGAAGGTCAGCGGCTTTTCCACATTGGCGTTGATGGTGGCATGCACCCAGCCCGGTGGAACGATGACGACTTCCCCTGCTTTCGCATGGACTGCGTAACAGTTTCCCGCATCGTCCTTTCCATATTCCTGCATATAGATAAAGGCTTCACCGTCCCATATCTCATACACCTCACAGGTTGAAGACTGGCAGGACGGGGATATTGCGTGAATATGCCCCTGGGAACGTACCGGTTCCTTTCCAAGGGTTCCCTTTGCATAGGTCACAGCACCATACAGCAGATTGCGTTCTGTAATCGCTGTGTGATCCTGCTTTCTTCCTACATCCATAACAATGCTGTAAAGAATTTCAGGACCTGTACAGGATGGATCCTGCAGGGAGGAGCGGATTGCTTCCAGCGTTCTTTTTTCCGGCTTCGGACCAAACACGTCCGGTCCATAGACAAATTCCATATCCTTCTCTCTGCTTTCGATATCAAAGCCAGGATAGAATTCCATATAACCACCTCCTAGTTGTTATATCATTATGTCATTTACACCTGTATTGTATCCTGTTTCCCTTCTTCTGTCAACCGCTAAAAAGAAAAAAACAGGCAAAATATGCATCCCTTTGCATACTGCTCACAATTCATCTGAAAAGAAAAAACCGTCACCTGAATGACAGTTAATTCTCTCTGCGAATCAATCGCATCTTAAACTTATTACGATCTCCGCGGTACTCCGCAATCGAATATTCCACTGGCTCATCCTGCTGTGTATAGGCAACCGTTTCCACATGCATCAGGACGCCGTCCTCTTCCATATTCAGAATCGTACGCTCCCGCTGACCCGCTTTTCTTGCTTCTACAGTACGATCGACATAGGCAACCTCAGTCTGATATTTCTGTGAAAAGATATCATATAAGGAAGACTGTTCGAAATCCTCCAGCTCGATATCCAAAAAGTGCTCATACGGTACGAAGGTATTGACCAGAACCATCTCCTCATGATCTGCATAACGAAGGCGCTGGAGGTGAAATACCCGTTTGCTTTTCGGATAAATCTCCACACACTCCTCCGGCAGCTCAATCACCTCACTGACGATCACTCTGGTGGATGGGGTCAGATGAAGACTGCGCATTTCCTCATCAAAGCTTCCCAGCTTCTGAAAGAAGTAGCCTTCAATTTTCGGACGTGACACAAAGGTCCCCTTCGCTTTATGCCGTGTGATGTAGCCTTCATTGATCAGTTCGGAAAAGGCCTGCCGCACAGTTGGACGCGAAATATCCAGCAGCTCACAGAACTCCGCTTCGGTCGGCAGCTTGTCCCCGGCCTGAAAAATCCCCTGCTTCAGCAGCTCCACCAGCTGTGTCTTCAGCTGAAAATATAAGGGCACCGGTGATGCCTTACTGATTGTAAACTGTTTTGCGATTCGCTCATCCATAATTGTCCGACTCCTTTTCACAATATTTTAATTATAACGGATTGACTTCTGTTTGACAACCTAAGTTCGTAATGTTATAATGTAATTACATTAAAGGAGGATATTATATGGATATCATCAATACACTAACAGAAAAATCACTCGCCAAATATTTCGATCACACCTTTTTAAAGGCATATGCGACAAGAGCAGAATTTGAAAAGCTATGTAAGGAAGCTAGGGAGCTGGGTACTGCAATGGTCGCAATCAACTCCGCACAGGTACGCGTTTGCAAAGAGCTGCTGAAGGGATGCGATGTGCATGTGGGTGCTGCAATTTCCTTCCCGCTGGGACAGACTGTTTTGGAAATCAAGGTGGAGGAAACAAAAAAAGCAATACAGGATGGAGCTGATGAAATTGATTATGTCATCAATATCGGCGAAGCAAAGATGGGACACTGGGACTATATTGAAGAGGAAATGCGTCAGATTACAGAAATCTGTCGTGCGCATAAGGTAATCAGTAAGGTCATCTTTGAAAACTGCTATCTGGAAAAGGAAGAAATTAAAAAGCTGGCGGAAATCGCAAAAAAGGTGAAGCCGGATTATATCAAAACAAGTACAGGCTTTGGAACCGGCGGAGCTACGCTGGAGGATGTTCGTTTGATGAAGGAAACAGTCGGGGATGATGTAAAGGTCAAGGCTGCCGGAGGTGTGCGTGACTGGGAAACCTGCAAGGCTATGATTGAGGCAGGTGCTGAACGAATCGGTACCAGCAGCTCCATTGCTATTCTGGAAGGCTTCCGAAACGAAAGAGGTCAGCAGAAATGAAAACAATGGTGATTACAGGAGGTAACGGATTTATCGCATCTCTGGTAAAAGAGGCTATGCAAAGCTCCATGGAGATCATCCCACTTACAAGAAAAGAGCTGGATTTAGGGGATACTGCTGCTGTTCGCAGCTGGTTTAACACCCATGATTACGATTATGTTTTTCATACCGGAGCTATGGCACAGACAGCGGACTGTGAAAATCATCCGGAGCTGACACACCGCATCAATGTGGACGGTACAAAGGAAATCGCCAAGGCCTGTAAAGAGAAGAATGCCCGCTTGATTTTTATCAGTACCGAGCAATGCTTCAATGGCAAAACTGAGGAGGGACCGTTCACAGAGGATACACCGTTATGCTCGGTTACGGCATACGGCAATCACAAGGCGGAATGCGAAGCCTTTATAACCTCCGTGCTGGAGGACTACATCATACTGCGCTTTTCCTGGATGCTTGGCATGAGTCGTCCGGGAATCAAGGCATCACCGAACATTATTCGTAACGTTATGAATGCCATGTTCTATCAGACACCTGCTAAATTTACGGTGAACGAGATTCGAGGAATGACGTATGCACAAAAGCTGGCGGATGTATTTGATAAAATTATCGAGCTGCCTTCCGGTATCTATCATGTATCCGATACCAACACGCATAACACCTATGAGTCCGCTAAAATCGTAGCACAGAAGCTGGGATTCACACAGGAACAGATCGATGCCTGCATCCTTCCGAATCATGAGCGGTATGCAGATCGCTTCCGGGATTATCGTCTGGATACTCAAAAGCTGAAAGCACATGGAATTGATTTTGGTACCTTTGAAGAAAATGTGGATGCCTGTCTGAAGGATTTCGGCTGGCTGAAATAACACGAAAAAGAATATCCTGTTTTTGTTGACAGGATATTTTTTATCAGCATACATAGAAATATAATCCGTCAAATCAGAATATACCAAAGAGTGCACTTACGAACCGCATAGGTAATCTTATCAGATTGCCTTTTTTTCCATACGATCAAAGCGTTGATTCCATAATCCCCTTCACACTCTTTAGGCGGAAATAAATAGATAACATTTTTTCTATAAACCAGCTTAATGTCTATATATAGATACTATATTATCCGTTTTCATATGATCTAATTCAACCTAATAAAATCAATAGATCAGCATTTTCCCTTCCGAATTTAAACAGCTTTATGCTTAATTACAGCAAATCACTGCCTGCTATACCTTTTCTTCCTACCTTCCAGTTTCTAATGACGATTATCACTACAATTTTCATCTGAAAATGATATAATAGACTGGTAGTATATGGAGGAATGATTATGAAAATAGCATATCTGATGCATTCAGACCGGAAATACGATGAGGTTGTAGAAACGATCAATCAGCTTACCAAACAAGGGGATCACGTTTTTATCATGATAAATGATGATGATCTCAGAGAGCAGGTTCAATTTGTGTACATGGATTATTCCAGAGTACATATTTCCCACACACAGGAATTCGCTCAGGAAGGCGATATGTCAATGGCAAGGGGTACACTGATTCAAATGAAGGAAGCTGTTCAGATAGGCTTTGATTATTATATCAATTTGAATGATGGTATGATGCCGATAAAAACGAGGGAGGAAATTACCGCATTTCTGGAAGAACAGAATGGTAAGGATTTCTATTATGTGGAAACATCTGAGAAAGAGGAGCCTGCGCTGCGTAAAAAGACTTTAAAGTATTATCCCTTCACAAATCTTCTGGCCTTTCCCAGAGGAAAAGCGACACGTGCTATTACCAGAGGCTTTGGAAGCTTACTGTATGCTTTGCACATCCGCAGAACTCTGGATGATGTCATTCAAATTGGCAGTCCCTGGTTTATGCTGACGCATACCAGTGCACAGATTCTTGCAGATAATTTTGACTATTGCTCCACGACATTCAAATTATCCTGGTATGCCGAGGAAATGTATATCCCTATGATGCTGGATAAGTTTGGAAATAAATGTGTTGAGCATGTAAATAATGATTATCGTGTTGTAGGAAACGGAAAATGGGAACGCAGTCAAAACACACGCACAACAACACAGGAGGCGATTGACCGATATCCGGAGGCACTGTTTGCGGGTGCTATTCTCGTAGATGAAGATTTCACTCTATATGAAAAATATTTCGATATATATAATGCTAATTTAGAAACGGAAGAATAACTGATCATCGGTTATTCTTTTTTTTCTTAGCTTAACTGTTAAAAAAGTTAATTATTCCATTTTTCTGCTAAAAATGCAATAATCAACACAAATTCTAATTAATAATCTATAATTAGTTTAGAAGGAGGGTAATGGAAAGGAGGGAAGTAATCTCATTATTATATTCTCATAATCCTCTGTTTCGTTCAATGGCATATATCAAGTGAGGTGAGAAAAATGAAAAAGATTTTTAGAATTTTTACACTAGCATGCTTCTTAGTTTTATTAAATTTAGCCTTTGTACCAGCAACTCATGCCTTTACAGATGATGTTAGAGATAATGAGAAAATTATCACTGTATTTGCGAATTTGGATAATCAAATTGAGGTTAATAGTGTAGTTCAAAATGCATTTGATTCATATAATGCTGATATTGTAAGGGTTCTAGATATCAGAAATCAATATAATCTATTAGCTGCTGATGAAGGATGGGTAACAAATAGTGCCCAATATTATTATGGCGATATGATTCATGGGTCAAAAGGAACTATAAAATGCTATGTTGTACAAACATCTAAGCCCTCAGTTTCTTCATGTAGTGGTTCTGTATATGTAGCTGGCAATGGTGTGAAATTTGTCTCTAAATCGATAAGCAATAATAATTCATTAAGCGCCAGATTAAACTGGACTATTCGCTTAGAGGCTTCAAGTGGATCCATTCCGACTACCAAATCACATTCTGTAGGTCTTTACAGCTAAGGTTATGATTTAAACACTCGAATATAATATTAACCCATTCTGGAAAAAAAGCCATGGCAACTTTGTAAAATCGTGTCATAGCTTTTTTTGTTTACTAATATATTTATTGTTTATATAAAACTATACAAACAAACTCTATATTTACTTATCTTAAATCAATACGTTTTTTAAAACCCTTTCAATTCATCAATCATTGCTAAAACATGCTTCTTCCCATTACGGAAGCTCATGAAGGACATAATGGTGAATCCACCAGATAGAATTGCACCAACCAGAGCAATCCATTTAACTACATTTCGGACTGTATCACTGATATCCGGTAAAATAGGATCTTTCATGCCGGTAAATCCCCAGACACAAAGGCCTGCAGTCACAAGGAAAATAATCCCTCCAACCTTGACCCAGCTTCCGAGCCGTCGTACCAGTATATTTTCAGACTGTATTTTCTGTTTCAATGCATCCTTCTCTGATTTCTTCATCACTTATACCTCCTGTTATAAAGAAATCATCCCCACTTGGGAGGCAGGGATGATATTTCTATTTTTTTGTTGATTAGTAAGACAGATTTGGATCGAAGAATCCAACAAGAACACCGACGATAGCTACAACAACCATCAGCAGCATAATTTTGATTGGACTAATTGCTTTCTTAGCCATTAACCACCAGCAGCCCAGTACGAACAGCAGAGTCAATACGCCAGGGAATGCGCCATCCAGTTTTTCCTGCAGTAATACAGGTACTTCCTGAGTTCCTGTAACCTTTTCGATTACTTTGGAACCTTCAATAACCATTTCTGTTTTATTCTGAATAGAAGTTGTCAGCTGTACAGAAGTAGTAATAGATACCCAAGTACCAGCCATAGCACCAACGATTACCTGACCCATAACGATTACGGATTCACGTAATGCAGTTGCCTGCTCACCAACGATAACTTCTACAGCAGAACCACCAAGTTCATAACCTTTGTTATAGATCCATTTCTGGAAGAAGATACTAGTCACGTTCCATACAACGATATAGAACAGAGGACCAATAATGGATCCGCCTTCCGCAAGACCTAATGCAATACCTAATAAAACTGGAATATACGTACCAACGATCAGAGAGTCACCGATACCAGCCAGAGGACCCATCAGACCTGCACGAATACCATTGATCATTTCATCATCGATTTCTTCAGCACCGTTTGCACGAGCTTCTTCAAGACCAGCGGTAATACCAACTACGATAGAACCAATCTGAGGCTCTGTGTTGAAGAATGGATAATATGTCTGCAGCTTTTCAGCCTGTTCATCTTTTGTTTCATATAATTCCTGGATAATTGGTAACATGGACCACATGTAACCGAATGTCTGCATGTGCTCATGAGAGAAGCAAGTCAGGTTACCATAGAACCAACGCCAGAAAGAACTATTTAATGACTTTTTCGATACCTTTTTCATAATTAAATGTCCTCCTCATCATCGTCAATTCCTGCAGGACCTGCTGCAGCTCTGTTTCTAATCATTGTCATCTGGTAGTTAATCAATGCAAATACAGCACCAACTGCAGTTGCAGCGATCAGTGTCAGGTGCATAGAACCTGCCAGTGTGAAACCAAATAAGAAGAAGATCAGGTCAGTTGCCTTGTTTACAACGGATTTCAGCAGGATTGCGATTCCGACTGCAGGCAGCAAGCTACCTAATGTAAACAGGGATTTCATATACCAGGAACCCATAGGCAGTGCTTCCTTGAACTGGTCAACAGCATCTGCACCATAATAAACAATCAGCATAACTGGGATGAAGGAAATCAGTAAGTGAGAGATAAGAGGGAAAATAACTTCAACCTTACCGACAATACTGAAATCTTTCTTGTCCAGACGAGCCCATCCAATGTGCTGCCAAACAAGGTTCATCATCGCAGTTCCGTAGAACTGTACAGTACCTACAGTACCAACCATAGCACCTAAAGCACCTGCAAGACCGCTTGCTTCAGAACCACCAAGGTCAAGACCCTGAGATTTTGCAAGAGCCCAAGCCAGAGGGATACCAATGTAAGAAACGGCACGTAAATCCGCTGCTACGGTACCACCTGGAGTTACCAGCGCGATATAAATAATCTGCATAGGGACTGCAATCTGAATACATCCCTTAACGTCACCAAGGATCAACCCTACAAATACGGATGCGATCAATGGTCTGTTCAATGTGTAGTTACCAACTGTAGTACCTAAACATGCAATTGTGGAGGCCGCACAACAACTCATAAGACCGAGTAAAGCAGCCTGTACCCAAGAAATCATAAATTCATCTCCTTTTCCTTTTTGAATTTATCTAATCTAATTCGAACACAAATCTCCCAATTTATTAGTATCCGAATTTAGATCTGAATTTTGGCCAGGAACCGATAGCAGTTTCTTCCAGCAGTGCAAAGAATACATCGTAACCAGCGTTTGTCATCGCTTCGCATGCTTCTGCTTCTTCCTGTGTGATGGACTGGTTCTGTCCCAGCTTGGTAGCGCCCGGACGGTCGTTGCAAGGTCCGATAACAACACGTTTTACATCACTTGGTACAAACTTGTTGTCAACCAGCAGCTCTTTCATGTCAACCGGATTCTTCGTAATCAGGAAGTATCGCTTGTTGCTGTCAAGCACCGTCTGTGCCTTCTCAAGGAAGTGTTCCTTTGTCCATACAAATACTTTTTTGTCCGTGGATGCTACGAATGACTGTTTCAGAACAGGTGTGGTAGCAGCCTTGTCGTTTACTGCGATAATACCGTCACAAGGATATTCCTTGGACCAGCGTGTGATGATCTGACCGTGAATGATACGATCGTCAACTCGTACAAAACTAATCATGATTTATGTCCTCCTTAGATTAAATTCCGATGTTTAAATATCGTCTTCCGCGTCATCGCTCTCTACCTTGAATTCGGTAAGACCGGCATGACCCTCGCTCAGCAGCGTTTCTTTCAACAGCTCTGCATCGTCAAAATTATCTTTCATCAATACGGCGGTGATTGCCAGCGGCATATTCATACCTGCAATCACTAATGTGTTTGGCATCAGGCCTTTTTCATCAAGAACAGCCAGTGCGTTGGTGAATGGAGATCCACTCAGAATGTCTGCCAGCAGAATAACACTGTCGTCTGCATTCAGCGGCTCAACCAGTGTTCTGAAGTTAGCTGCAAATTCATCAGCACTCATATCTGCCTTCAGACTTGTACTCAGGACATCGTCACGTTCCCCTGTCATCATTTTGACAGCGGAATGCAATCCCGGTGCAAATTCACCATGACTTACCATAATCACGTATTTCATTTGTCGTCCTCCTTTTTTTCACGGACACAGAACAAAACTACGGTGTGAAAGGCCAAAAAAATATTTTGGCTTCCCTACCAAATCCTTTTTCTTACCTGCCTTATGCATTTACCTATACTTAACAGTACAGATGATAATCGTGGAAAATCATCTGTTTTTTTATGCTTTTGCATAGAAAACAGGGATTTTTCAGCATGTCTCATAAGGTATACGTTTTGAAACACCAGACCATACCAGCTCTGTCTGTGTTATGGCAGCTTTCACATTTCGAAGTGACCAGCTTTCGTTGAAATGTAATCGCTTACCTCCGCTATTTACATTGTAATCTTACACCACGTTCCTCGTAATTTCAACTGTTTTGATAAATTTTTCTCACATAATTACAAATGTAATCACACATTTTAACCAAAATGTCCTATCTGAAATAGAAAAAAACGCATATTTACAGCTATTTTTAGCAGTATACACGTTTTTATGTGAATATTGTGTGAAAAATTTATCTTACAAAACTTACCAGAATACGTGCCTTCCCACAGATTTCAATGTCCGCACAGCCCGCCGGTACGAAAATATTCTCAGTAAATGCAAATGGAAGCTCTTCTCCCTGATAGCGAAGGACACAGTCTGCGGAAACATTGCTCAGACAGTAAAAGCGCTTTTCATCCTGCGGCAGCACGTAGCTTCCCGCAACATCCACCAGGCGCACACTGAATTCCCTCCGGTCAACCAGCAGCTTCTCCTGTGTGGTATCCGCATCCGTAAAAGGTGTTGCCACTTTATTACAGTGCAGTCCGAAATCTGCGACATCAAAGCTTTTATCGATATGCAGCTCTCGCTCCCTGCCATTCGCATCCTGACGATGATAATCATAAAACCGATAGGTCGTATTGGAATTCTGTCCAATCTCGAGTGCGAGAATGCCTTTTCCCAGTGCATGCAGCATACCGGCATCAATGCATACGAAATCACCGGCCTCCACCTCGACCTTGCGCACATAATCCTCCACCTGATCATTTTCGACAGCAGCTTTGATCACCGCTGCATCCGACGCAGTCGTTCCGGCCACCAGCGTAGCTCCCTTATCTGCTTCCAGAATATACCAGGATTCTGTTTTCCCTTCATCGTTTTCATGCGCTCTTGCATATTCGTCATACGGATGTACCTGAATGGATAAATCCTCTCTGGCGTCCAGATATGCAAGGCGAAGCATCTGATGCAGCTGTTTTTCTCCCAGTATAGATTGCGGATTCGCCTGAATCACCTCATCCAGCGTTTTCCCTGCATATTCTCCATTCAAGATAACATTTTTTGCATATGGATGGGCACTGATCTCCCAGCAGGTGCCCATCCCTTTTTCTTCCATACCGCGCATGGTTGTCAGACGGTCGTTTGCCCATATTGTTTTGTCATATATAGGCTTTAACTTCATAGGATACATACGATCTACCTCTTTTCTTATTCCTTTTTCAAACAGATTATACAATGGAACCTATCAAAAATCAACAAATTGTAATTACATTATAACATTTTTTAAGAATTTATTTGAAGCCGATTGCAAGTATATTGTTATAATGTTATAATATTGTCAGAGAGGTGAGCTTATGTACACATCTGTAATTACTGACCAGATTGATGAAGATCTGGAAACCGCCTTACGTATAGCCAAGCTTTATGGTTATACGCACATAGAGCTGCATAATGTATTTGGGAAAAGTATTGAAGAGTGCAGCCTAAAGGAAATCAACACCATTCGCACCTTGCTGGATACCTATGAACTCAAGGTTTCCTGTATCGCCAGTACCGTCTTCTTTCTGTGTCCGCTGATGGAGAACGATAAAGTAAGTCTGTTTAATCCGGCATTTCATGCGATTGAAGGGGATGTCCCTACACATCTTCGCTATTTGAAAAATGCATGCCGCATTGCTAAAAAGCTGAACTGTCCAAGGGTACGCATCTTTCCTTTCCGCTTTCCGGATAACCGGCCGCCTGCCTATGGCACACAGGAGCATATCGCTCTGATTATGAAAAATGTCCGGCAGGCTGTGCAGATTGCGGAGGAGGAGCATGTGACGCTGGTGCTGGAAAACTGTCCGTATTCCCACCTTCCTAAGGGTCATATGAGCATTCAGATCGTGAAGGCCATAAAAAGTGACTATCTCAAGCTGCTATGGGATCCGGCAAACAGCTACCGTGCCTATAAGGAAAATGTCCCTGCGGAGTATCTGACCTTTTCACTCGAGGAGGAGCTGCATTATATCTATCCTTGGATCGATCACATCCATATTAAGGATTATGCATACAATGCCGCACTGGAAAAGCCGTTTCAGCATGTTGCCTTCGACATGGGAGATATCGACTTCATGATGATTTTTTCCAATCTGCGAAAATACGGATATGAGAATGCCGTATCGCTGGAAGCAGAGACCGATTATAATGAAACACTCGAGAGTATGAAACGCATGCAGGACTGGGTTACATTGTCCGATAATACCTGATGCCGAAAAAAAACCTGTTTTCCTTACGCAGAGCAAGCTGCCTTGAGGAACAGGTTTTTTTATAAGAAAATTTAAGTATACAAAAGCACAGATAAAACCCGCCCTTTTCAGAAGCGGGTTTCTTTTATCATCAACTCATCAGCATCTGAATGCCTAAGAAAATAAGCAGGATTATGATAGGAAGTCCCAGCAGAATGACATAGGCGAAATTCACCTTATGCACGACCTTGTTCCAGTTTTTCTCTACGAAATAATACCGGTCATCATCGGTTTTCATAATGACATCGGTCTCCATCAGATTGGCAATGGTGTATGCAATCACCGAGGTGGACAGTCGTAGATTTTTAAATGCATCGTATCCAACGGCCGTATCCGGTGTGAACGCGTAATGCTTTTTCAGAACATCCATAACCATCCTCGCCGATGTCTGCCCTGTTGTTGTTTTTTTCTTGGCCATAAAAACACTCCTTTAAGTTATTTACTATGTTGTTTGTACTCTATTCTATAACAAAAGTCACAGCTTCTGCAACACTTTTTACAACATGTGCAGCTTCCCTGCGCACTTCCTGTGCTGCCGAAGCCATACAGAAGCTGGCTTCCACCTCATGAAACAGTGGAATATCGTTGGCACCATCCCCGATGAATGCGACCTCCTCCTGTGACAGCTTCCAATACTCCAGTGCCTGTAAAAAGGATTTTCCCTTATCGATTCCCTTACGGGTGATTTCAATGTAATCAAAGGATGTCGGCAGGATTTCATAGGCATCCTGAAATTGCCTGCGCAGAATCGGCAGCCAGGTATCCCGGCGTTCCTGTGTATACGTATGGATACTGATTTTCACCACCGGCTCCTGCTTCTCCTTCAAATATCGCAACAGATCCCGATCAGCAATATCACCGAGGTAGGCAAGCTGCTCTCTTACCTCGTTCCAGTGCTCCGGTGCATACTGCTCCCTCATAAAGAAGAAGGTGCTTTGCTCATTGCAGACAAAGGGATTGATCTCATCCACATGATCCTTTAAAAACTCCATAATGCGTACTGCATCCCCGGCTTCAATGTGCTCCTCCATGACCTTCTCATCATGAATCCAGATAGATCCACCGTTATTTCCGATAATCATATCCGCAGCAAGTCTATAACGGCTGATCAACTTCTGACAGAAGCCGTAATCCCGCCCGGTTACAATACCAAAAGCAATGCCGCGCTCTGCCAGCGTATGAATCGCCTGCACATCCTGCTGTTGTATGTTGCCATGTACATCGATCAGCGTTCCATCCAGATCACTCAGAAACAGCTTCATCATCACACACCCTGTCAATCAATCCATAATGTAAAAGTGCCTGTGCAATTCCGTTTCTGCTGCACAGCCCGCTCACATAATCCGCTGCTTCCTTCACAGCCTCTCTGGCATCCCCCATCGCAACGCCGATGCCACATGCTTTTATCATTTCCAGATCGTTGTAATCATCCCCGAAGCTGATCACATCCTGCATGCTCCAGCCCATCGCTTCACATATATGCGATACGCCCGTTGCCTTGTCATGGGCACCGTTGATATCGTAAAAGCAGGTATCAAACGGTGTAAACAAAAACTGCGGGAAGCGCTGTTTCATCATTTCCAGATCAGCATCCTCTATTTTAGCGACAGCTGCCAGGGGCATGGTATCCTGCAGATAGCCCTCGGATTCCCGCTCATCCACCAGAATATCCAGTCGTCCCAGAAAATTCTGCAGCATATTGGCAATCCGCTTATAGCCGTGATAGCAGTGTGCCGCATCCTGACACTGAAACATCAATGCATTATCCGTCTTTTTAAAGGCATGGATCAGGCTTCGTGTTTCCTCCATAGTAAAGCTGTAATGATAGAGCACCTCATGCTGTGCATTGCGCACAAATGCACCGTTGCTGCAGACGAAGTAATCAAAGCTCACCTGCTCCAGCAGACTCTGCTCCATAGCAAAAGGAGGTCTGCCACTGGCGATTGCCAACTTCACTCCCTTCCTTGAAAGCTCATTCAGAGCATGGACACACGATGCAGGAACCCTGCGGTTCCCTTTCGTTACCAGAGTTCCGTCAACATCAAATACCGCTAGTTTAATCATAGCTTCCTCCTCCAGATTTCTTTATTTATTTTTATTTTTCTTGCGTTTCTTCCACGCCAGAAAGCACTCATGCAGATAGACACCCATCTTTTTGGATACCACTACGTGCTGGCGCTCCGTTGTCAGAATATCGATATTCTTGATAATGGATTTCATGGGATCCATCGACAGAATGGAGCGAAAGCGATAATGCGCTTTTTCATATACAAAGCCGTCATCATCCACGATCGCCCGCCGCTTCACGATGGAGTCAAGTGCCATACCCGCACTGATAATCGCCATCAATGCAAGCGCAAAGCAGACATACAGCTCATCCTTCGTATTCTTTTCCATCACAAAGATACCGATGATGCCAATCACAGAAAAGCCCAGGAAAAAAATCATATACGGCAGATACTGATTTACCATGGTATAGCCGTCCTTATGCTTATTCAAATATTCCTTTCTCACCTTCTGATTGGCAAGAAACAGGCGCACATTCTGTACGGTCAGATAAATTCCGTAGCACAGAACTGCGGCACAGATAATATAATCCATTGTATCAAATTTACTCATATGAACTCTCCTCACATTTCTAATTCGTATTATACACTATTTTTTCACAGAAATTAAGGAGCAGGTGATAACCGGTTACATTTGTTAATCCAGACGTTTGTATAAAATACCAAGTCCCAGCGGTACAAATCCACTCAGACCGATCAGCGCCAGTGTCAAATCGGCACCCAGGGAGGATACCATCGCTCCGGCAATCACCGGGGTGATCAGCAGGGAAAGTCCCACATAAAAGGCAGAAGCGATCGTCTGCCCGCTGCTTCGCAGATGAATCGGTGTTGTATCATCCACCAGTGTTTTGCTGGTAATCATGATCAGCGGATAGGTAATACACTGCATCAGCGTCACCACGATCATCATTTCCGGACTCTGTACAACGGCATAGCCCAGAAAGCGGATGATATACATAAAGGTACCAAACATCATCAGCTTATAATCACCGAATTTCTTCAACAGCCAGGTTCCCGCAAAAAACAGCGGCAGCTCGGTAAAGGCCTGAATGCTCCATCTGGCACCGACCATGCCCTCCTTTGCGCCCAGCGCCATCATTTTATCCACCGTCGTGTAGATATCCGCAGTCGCTATCACATTGATAAACAGAAAAATCAGAACCACGACAACATATTTCTTATCCAGCAGCAGCTCCTTTAAATCTGAGGCATGAATCCCGCCGCTTTTTTCCACCTTAACCGCATCCTGCATGAACATCGTTAAAAGGATGTTTAAAACCGCAAGACCCGCAAACACATAGCCCAGTGCGGGATAGCCGTAATGCTCGACAACCAGAGCACCGATCGGACTGCCGATCATCCAGCCAATCGCACCGAATGCACGTATCGGACCAAAATTATTGCGGCAGGTTTCACTCGTTTCCAATGTCCAGGTATCCTGCACCGCCAGCGTGGTACGAAACATACCGCCAACCAGGGATATGAAAATCAGATGCAGAAAGAAATTGCGCTGTGTCACCTGATACATCACCAGCGTGGATAGCACAAAGACGATCAGACAGAGGTTAAAGAACTTCTTATCCGTTTTGTACTTATCGCATAGATAACCGATAAAAAACTGCGTGATGATAGCTACAACAGCCGTACCGGACAGTATGATGCCGCGCTCCACAACATCATAGCCGACATATTCCAGAAAGGTCTGCATATAGCCGTAAGGCAATACAAAAGCGACATAGGACAGAAAGTAGAACAGGCACAGCATGGCCACGTTTTTCTTTTGACTTCGCATAGTTATTCTCCCTTTTATAGAAAAGGACCGGCGAATTTGCATCCGCCAGCCCGCATTGATGGCGTTTTCCCATCAGATATTTTCTGATCCTGTACCTGTGCTTTGCGGCGGACGACAGCCCAAGCGCTCAGGAATGGTCAGTTCCCTGTACAGGCTTTCATGGTTCAATGATTATGTTATTCCATATTGGCATGTCTTCCGAACATCGTATCGGAATCCTTGCCTCTGCGCTCCATCAGCATCATAACAGCGATATCCATGAAGATTCCCTCGCTTTGTTCAAACAGAGATCCCATCGGCTGAATGGATTTGATATCCCCCTGCTTCGCACTTTTCGGTGAAGGTGCGCTGATTTCAATGACGACATCCGCCATATTGGCGATGCTGGAATTAGGATTGATGGTGATGAGTGCTACCCGTGCCCCCATTTCCTTTGCTTTTGCGGCATGGTTGACAAGTGATTTTGTTTCTCCGCTTCCGCTGCATACCACCAGTACGCCGCCTTCCTTGATATTCGGTGTACACGTTTCCCCAACGACATAGGACGCCACACCCATATGCATCAGGCGCATGGCAAAGCCCTTCACCTGAAAGCCGCTTCTTCCTGCACCCGCACAGAACACCTCGTCTGCCTCATCAATCAGCTGAACGAAGTTCTCCGCCTGTACCTCATCAATGGAGCTCAGTGTGTGTGTAAGCTCCTGCAGAACGATTCCTGCATATTCCTTATTGTTCATTCCCTGCTTCCTCCTATTTCAGATGCTGCTTCATTTCTTTTGCGGCAGCTGCACGATCCTTTGCATTGCAGATGGCACCGCCGACAACGACAACCGCAGCCCCCTCGGATGCAATCGCATCAATGGTCGCAAGCTTCACCCCGCCGGCAACGGCAGATTTCGCATGTGTGATAGCACGGTTGACGATCATCAGCTCATCCAGCGGATTCTTTCCGGTCTGCTGTACATCAAATGCCGTATGCACACATATATAATCCACACCCATGGCGTCGATTTCCTTTGCTCTAGCTTCCAAATCCTTTACCGCGATCATGTCAATCATGATTTTTCCATTGTATTTCTTTGCGGCCTTCACAGCGCCCAGAATGGTTTCATCGTTGCTCGCTCCCAAAACGGTAACGATATCCGCTCCGGCTTTAAATGCTGTTTCCGCTTCCAGTTCTCCTGCATCCATAATTTTCGCATCCGCCAGAATTTCGATTTCCGGGAAATGCTGTTTAAACTCTCTTACCGGACGCATTCCCTCCTCGATGATAAACGGTGTTCCCACCTCTGCAATATCAACGCTGCCTCTTGTTTCCTGCAGCAGGGTCATGCATTCCTCCAGTGTCAGTGTATCCAATGCCAGCTGTAATTTCATAATCCTAGTTCTCCTTTACCATAATCAGTTGTTTGACCTCACGCACGCAGTCCTGCTGCCCTTCCTGCAGCTCGTTGGTAATCATGACATCATAGTCTGAAAACTTGGCGAACTGATAGGTGGCTGTCTTTGTGAATTTACTGGAATCACAAAGCAGGATGTTCTTTCTGGAATGCGCCAGAATATGACGGTTTACCTCCGCATGCTCCATGGAAAAGGTCATCGGACCATCCATATCCATAAAGCCGTCGCATCCCATAAACGCAATGTCAATACGAACCGTATCAATGACATTGGTGGCGTAATATCCGACAAGCGCACGTCCTTTTTTCTGAAGCTTTCCCCCGGTCATAATCAGATCCAGCCCGCTGTCACAGATGATATCCGCAACCGGCAGGGAATTGGTCAGTACCGTGATGTTCTTCTTCAGACGCAGCAGCTTCGCCAGCTGCAGACAGGTGCTGCCTGGATCCATGTAGACAATGGCATCATCCTCGATAAATTCCAGTGCCTTACGCGCAATCAGCTGTTTTTCCAGCGTATGCTCCTGCAGCTTGACATCAAAGGGCAGCTGATAATAGGCATTGCGAACGACAGCGCTCCCATGCTTTTTCGTCAGCACGCCGCGTTCCTCCAGCACCTTGAGATCCTTACGTATCGTTTCCGTTGTCACATCCAGCTGCCGGGCCAGCTCTCCAACCCGCACTCTGCCTTCTCCCAGAACTCTCTGATACAGCGCATTCCGTCTGGCTTCACTTGCTTTCGACATGTCGCTTCACCACCTTTGCACATGGTTAGTGTACGTTTTTCTTTGCCTATCGTCAATCTGATTTCGCAGTTTTCCAAAAAAAGAAGCATAAAAAATTGGTTTTAAGACGAAATACTGCGAAAAATCGCAAAGTTTTGGTTTTAGGTATTTGAAACATATTCTTTTTTGTTGACTGTGCTATAATACTCTTGGTTTAAAGGAGGAAATCGCATGAATTCTTTTGACTTACATATGCATTCCTGTTACAGCAACGATGGTGAATTTACACCACAGGAGCTGATTCATATGGCTGATGCAGCCCATTTAACAACGATTGCACTGAGTGATCACAACACGCCGAAAGGAATTGCGGATATGGTTCGTCTGGGAGAGGCAAAGGGCATCCGCGTAATTCCCGCTATGGAATTTGATACGCTGTTTGAGGAGCTGGAGGTACACGTGCTCGGCTACGGTATCGACTATGAGCAGCCTTATTTTCAAAGCCTTTTCGATTCTTTGAGTGAACGAAAACAAGCCGTGCAGATAAAGCGTGTGGAAAAAATCAGAGAGGTCTTCGACCTGGATATCGATCCCGCTGCGCTTTTAAAGCGATATGCAGGTAAAAATCCGTTTCCTGCAATTGTGCACCATATCATGGAACAGTATAAGGATAAGAAAGAGTTTGCGGATTATCAGCCCGGAGGCAGACGCTGTGAGCCTCAGCCGGTGAATTTCTACTGGGATATGTGCAGTGCCGGAAAGCCCTGCTATGTCCGTGTGGAATATCCATCCCTGAAGGACACCGTACAGCGCATTCACGATGCCGGGGGTATTGCCGTACTGGCACACCCATGGCTGAACTTCTATCAAAAGGAGGAACGTCTGCAAAAAGCACTGGATGAGGGAATCGATGGAATCGAGGCCTACAGCAATTATCATGAAGCAAAGCATAACCGCTATTATGATACCTATTGCCGCCGGCATGGTGTCCTGATGACCTGCGGCAGTGATTTTCATGGGAAGATGAAGCCGAAAATTCGAATGGGAGAATACGGCTACGAGAAGGATGACGGGGAGGACATCCTGCAGGCTTTTTTAAAGCGGCTGGCAAAATAAAAGAGCATATATATAAAAGCCAATGCTCACAGGAATGCGAAGCTATCCTGTAGACATCGGCTTTTTCTACGCAAAAAATGAATCGAAAAGGCGTCTTTCCGCCATGCAAGGTAAGGCTGCGGCGGTTTCCTTATTCGGCGAAGCCTCTGCCAAAACCGTGAGGCTTATCAAACAGCAGCTTCATTCTAGGAATTCAAAGCAGCGGTTACGGTTTCCTTCAGCTGCGTATCCTTAATTTATTTAACAGCTCACACAGCATTTCACGCTCCTTTTGTGACCGCTGACGGATATGATGGATAAACCGGCTCTGCCACTCCTGCTCCTGCTCGATCTCCCTCAAATCGGCATCATCCAGCTTCCATGCCTCATGAAAATTACCACCGGCAGGATGCAGCAGCTTTAACAGGACAGCGATTTCCTCCAGTGACATCTGTTCATAATACGCATCATACTCCTCATTCATAAAAACAGCATTCTCCAACAGATCGATCAGGTCATAGGCACTGATCTTCTGGGAGCGTACATACTGAATTTTGTCCTGCAGGCAGGCATATTTCTCCACCTCCTCCAGCAGCGCCAGAAACGTTTCCTCATCTACTCCCTGTGTCAGGTCGATGACGAAACGATCATCTACTGCTTCCTCATATACAAGCAGAGCATAAGCATCTTCTGTGAAGACCTGTAGCTGCGCCTGCAGCTGTTCTTCAAACAGTGTGAGATAGTCTGCCACGCTTTTCCCCATACGGACAGCGATTGCATGATTGACCTGCCCAACAGCCTCCTGCAGTGAACAATGCCGCAGCAGCGCCCGCAGACGCTTTACATCCTGCTCTGCCAGCAAAAGCGAGGGCTGCTGAAACAGCATGAGGGATGCAAAGCACTGATACCAGAGCAGCTCACAAAGATTCAAGCCTAAATATTCCACAGTCACTCCCTTTTGCAGTTCATAGCGTCGGAGAAATTCCGGCAGCTCTTCACGAAAGTATTCGCAAAAGGTATGCTCCAGTGCAAAGCGTTCCATATAATACAGGACAAGATCCATCCCATCGAGGTGATACATATCATGAAACAGAGGAATCCCGTCCACCAGCGGATAGTCCAGATCCTCTGTGGTGTGACTGTAGTATAAAATCCCCTCATAGGTGCTCAGCTGCTCGAGATAGTGCGGTATCTGTTCATCCATCACACTGTTGTAGCGCTCATTGCAAAACGGCAGACGGTTTCTGCGCAGCTGATTCAACAGGTTTCTTGTCTGCTGCTCCTTATTCTGTAAAACAAGCAGACCGCGTTCAAAGCATGCATCTATTTCCAGTTCCTGCAAAGACCGTTCTTCCATCTCCTCCAGTCCCTGTAAAACCACATAGCTGATGGTGTTTAAAATACGTTTATGATCCGCCATGCTCAAAGAGGTGCTCTGCTTATGGTTGAGCAAAAGGACAAGCTCCTGCGCCAGCTGTTCGCACTGCTTTAACAGATATTCCCTGCGCTTTTTTGTGATTTCTCCTGCCTCCTGTGCATGCTGCAGCAAGACATACAGCGAATCGCGAACACGCTGTTTTCCAACAATATATCCCATACACTACTCCTCCTGTGACCTTTTCACTCGCTGTAAAATACGCAAAGCGAGCTGCCGGCTGATTTCACCGTGATAAAGAAGATACTCTTCATACAGTATTTCACACAGCTCCTCATCCGATACCTGCCAGCTTATATGACTGCGCACATGGTAATACAGCCAGATCGACTGTTTTAAGTGCAGCATATATGTTGGAAGTGCCATGTAGGGAGATTTTAAAAACGGCCCCAGTATGTCGAACAGACGGTCCTCTTTTGTTTCCACCCATCGATACTGTCGCAATGCCAGCTGCTGTGATTGATACAATTCCTGCATCTGCTCCTTACGCAGCTCCAGTCCGATGCAGGCAAGCTCCCTTCTAAGACCGCTTTCCCCTTCCTGTAATACCTCCAGTATGTTCTGCCTTCTCATTTTGCATACCTCCTTATCCGTGTCTAATAGATATATCACGGACACTGTTTGCATACAAGACTGGAAAAACCGGCCCATTTGTGGTATGATATAGACAGAAAAACTGTGAAAGCATACGATTCGGTATGCTTTTTTCATGTCGTCCCCTTGCTATCGAATACAGCCCATCAAATTCCATTCTTCCAAGTCTGTAGCTTCTCTCATACGGGTGAAAATTAAAGCTGCATTCGAATGATTACATAAAGCCTTACATTTTTGTGATAGTGGAATACAATTGAATATGATATAATGTACATGCTGTTGGGAAGGTGCGAAACATTATGAAGCAAATACCGAATATACTGTCCGCAGTCAGGATCTTACTGTCATTTCTGCTGCTGGCTCTGACAAAGGATACAACCTTGTTTCTGATTGTCTATTTCATCATAGGAATCAGCGATGTCCTGGACGGATGGCTCGCCAGGTCCCTGCATGTGCAGAGTGAGCTGGGTGCCCGTCTTGATTCTATCGGTGATCTGGCATTCTACTGCATTTCACTATACATCGTTTTCTTTCAGATGAATTTGAAAATCATGAATCTGATTTCCATGCTGGTGCTGTGTGTCTTCGTACTGAAGCTTGCGGCGCTGCTGCTGACAAGATGGAAGCATCATATCTGGGCGAGTATGCACACCATAGGCAATAAGCTGACCGGGTTGCTGCTGTTTCTGCTCGTTCCGCTTTGCGTGGTAACCAAAAGTCTGCCGCTGATTCCGGTTGCACTGGTCATCGCCTGTTCCTACTTAGCTACCTTTGAGGAAATGCTGCTGATTTTGTCACGAAACACGTATGATATCAATACGAAATCATTATTAAAAAAATAGGAAGCCGATCTGCAGCTCCAACGCAGATTATCCGGTAAGAAGAAGGTTTGAAGCCATAAAGCATTCTCTTCCTGTCTCATCCGAAAGGATCTGCCTGTACGAATACAGGCTTTTTTTCTGCAGATGCTAAATGCCTGCGCACGCTGTTCAGTGTCTATAAAAAACGGATTCCCCACCCTTATCGGCAGAGAATCCGCTGTTTATACTTCCTCGCTGTTTCCTTCTTCCTGCATAAGAACCAGCTGTACTTTATGGATTCGCTTGTACTTTACTTCCTTCACCTGGAATTTGATATGGTTCCAGATAACCTCACGTTCCTCTCCGTCCTCTGGTATCTGTCCAATCAGATCCAGCAGAAATCCGGATATGGTTTCATGATTGTCATTTTCAAGCTGCAGTCCAAGCTCCTCATTGATATCATCTATCGGCATGCCGCCGTCCAGCACGTACGTATGCTCGTCAAGCTTTTCAATCTGCGCTTCATCATCCTCATCGTACTCATCCTCGATATCTCCCATAATTTCCTCAACAAGGTCCTCCATGGTTACGATACCGCTGAAGCCCCCATATTCATCAATCAAAATGGCTATATGCTGATGCTTGCTCTGCATCTCCCGAAACAGATCGTCAATGTTTTTGCTTTCCAGCACAAAGAACGGCTTGCGCAGGATGCGCGATATATCCACATGCTCGAAGCCGTTTTTCCTTGCCTCGACTACAAAATCCTTGATGTTCAGGATGCCGATGATATTGTCGATGGAATCCCGGTAAACCGGAATACGGCTGTAGCGCATTTCCATCAGCTCATCCAGATATTCACTCTGAGGATCATCAATATCGATGCAGAATACATCCGGTCTCGGAGTCATCACCTCTTCTGCCAGAATATCATCGAAGGCGAATACGCTGTCGATCATATCAGCTTCATCCTCATCGAAGAGACCGCTCTCCTGCCCGCTTTCCACCATGGAACGAATTTCCTCACGGGAAAGAGATTCTTCAACATTTTCATCCTTCATGCCGAACAGACGGAGTACAAACCGTGTTGACCAGGATAAAATTTTGATGAAGGGCGATGCGATTTTTGAAATAATGAGAATCGGCTTTGCGCAGAACATGGAATAGGCTTCCGCATTCTGCAGAGCGATCCGCTTGGGAACAAGCTCTCCGAAAATCAATGTCACGAAGGATAACAGGATGGTAACCACCACCATGGAGATCGTTTCTCCATAAGGAATGGCCCAGGCCTCCAGAACAGCACCAAGGCGTACGGATATACCGGTTGCGGCACTGGCGGAGTTGAAGAAGCCGGCAAGAGTGATTGCCACCTGAATGGTGGATAAGAAGCTGGTAGGCTCCTGAAGAAGCTTTTCCACAAGCATTGCCTTGCGGTTTCCCTCCTCCACCTTGCGGTGAATCCTGTTTTTGTTAACGGATACGATGGCCATTTCACTCGCCGCGAAATAGGCGTTGATCAGTGTCAGTATGACAATCAGCAGCAGCTGCAGTGTAATGGAAGATTGCGCGGGGTCTGCGTCCATAAAATAATATCTCTCCTTTTCTATTATGAATTTGATTGCTATTGTATCAGAGGTTGTGGCATATGTAAAGAGCCAGCACCAGATGGAATTGTAAATTTTTTATAAATCCGGAATACCTGAACACAGGCTTGTCCTTTTCTGCAGGCACGGCGGAAGGAATCAAAAGCTCTCTGCGATATCTTTACTCAGCCCTTCAACAATCTGAACTGCCAGTTCAACAGCATGCTCATAGTCCTGATAAGCCAGAATCCCATAGGAGGAATGTGCATAGCGAACCGGTACACCGATGACGATTGTTGGAATGCCGAATTGTGCCGTATGTGTAATACCGCCATTGGTACCTCCCCCTTTTCGTACACTCTCCTGAACCGGAATGTCATTTGCATGGGCAAGCTCTAAAGCAAAGCGTTGAAATCTTGGGGATGTAATCATGGAACGGTCGAAATGCCGCAGCATCGGTCCCTTTTTCAAGGCACTTTGAATCATATATTCCTCTTCGAAGCTGTCATCTGCAGGGCATCCTTCAAAACAAATCACAACATCGGGCTTCACGTTGTTCATCACACAGGTCATACCGCGTTCGCCAACCTCCTCCTGGGAGGACAGGGTTGCACTGACGGTATTCGTGAGTGTACGTCCATGCAGTCGACAGAGTGTTTCCACAACGGCGGCACATCCGATACGATTATCAAATGCCTTTCCCATAAACGTTTTATGCTCTTCGTCATAGGTACAGGTAACATCAGGAACGATCGGTGCACCAATACCGATGCGGAAGGATTCCTGTACCTCCTGTGCACTCGTCGCACCGACATCAATCAATACATCGGCAAAATCCAGAGCCTTTCCCTGCTCGGAAGCATTCATAAAGTGTACCGGCTTGCTGCAGACAATCCCCGGAATCAGTTTGCCGTCTCTGTTTTTAATGAGCACCTTATTCGCAATGATGTTCTTCACATCCCAGCCGCCCAGCGGCAGAAACCGCAGGAGCCCGTTGCTTTTCACCGCCTGAACGATGAACCCTACCTCATCACTGTGCGCATCCAGCATGATATTTACACCACCCTGACTGTTTCCCTTCAAATTCATATACAGATTGCGCATATGGTCCTCTTTACACGTACAGATTTCACGTACCTCTTCCTGTGCATACGCAACTACAGCATCTTCAAAACCGCTGGGTCCAAAGGCATCCGAAAATTTTCTGATTCTATCAATTTGTTTCATATCGTATTCTCATCCTCTTTTCTATTCCCTATTATAGCAGAGAATGCGAAAGAGTTCATCCGGAACTCCTATTCTTCTTCAGCTTCTTCTGTCTCCAGACCAAATGATTTCGGATAGAAAGGCAGCTGCAGAGCCTTGCAGACAGCCATCGCCCATTCCCGGAACCACCAGCCGTTCGCGGTTATAACATTCCCGTCCTGCACATAGCCGTGAAGCTCGGGATGCTTTTTCTGCTCCTTCATATCAAGCAATCCCTTCATCTGCCCAGCACTGAGCTCCACCGAGGTACAGGCACCGCCCGCCATGAAGCATTCCCGATCAACGGAAGCAACATAGCGCCGTTCCTTCATAATGCCGGCATTCACCAGAATCATGGGAGCACAGGAAATCGCCGCAATCAGCTTCCCTGCTTTATCAAAGGAGCGAATCAAAGATAACAGCTCCTCGTCTGCCAGAATCCAGTCACTGCTGTCATCCTTTGCTCCGATACCGGTTAAAACCAGCACATCATAATCCTCCGCACAAATCGTTCCCCAGGTATATTCGCCAAGAGCAAGGAAGCCCTCCTCCGCACGCACCGGTTTCAATGTCTTGGCTATGTAGTCGATCTGACAATCGGCCAAAGCAAGGGATTCCAGCAAAACACTAAATTCGAAATTACAAAAACCGTCGTATAAACAAACTGCTGCTTTCATATACAGTCCTCCTATAAAAAAACCTTCTGCACCTGTTCAAACAGGATTCGAAGGCTCTATAAATTCACACTAAAAAAGCTATGAAAAAAAATTTTGGCAGCGTCATGTGAAAAAGAGTCTGTAATCCATTGGTGAACAGGCGTACATCTGTATGTCTGATTCAAAAAACCGTCTGGATTATTTGCTCACTTCACATCACCTCTTGCGTTCATTATACAGAAGGAGAACGCAAATCGCAAGCGCTCACAGTAAAACACCGCTCAGCGCCAATGAAACAAATCACATAGAATGCATTGCACGTAACGTGTTGCTTCATCCATCGAACAGCGTCAACTGCATGGTAATCCGCGGCGATACTGTCTATTCGTTGATTAATTTTCCAAGCTCTTAGTATAACGCATCCGCTGCATATCGTACGTCAAAACGAACGTCAGCATGTTCCTGAAAATAAAAAAACCCCGATATCTACGGGGTTACCTGTTATCATGGCGCCTTAAACAGGAAAGGAAATAAGAAGTCTTAATATGTATTTAATGTGATTATTCC